>OMGY01000295.1_pt1 | contig 60625 bp, 56 predicted proteins | sample 1674461 | NCBI WGS metagenome assembly OMGY01 (sample SAMN05578579, study PRJEB25193) | human gut metagenome | biome: Human Microbiome; feature: human-associated habitat; material: feces | host: Homo sapiens | place: USA:Birmingham | reverse complement strand
AAAACCTTAATTTACTTAAAAAAAGTAAAGTAAACTTTATTTAAAGATTATATTCATTTTATACTACTATTATACACATATAAAATATATATAATTTTTATAGAAGGATTTAAAAAAATAGAGATGAAACTAAAATAAATCTGATAAGGGATTTTATGGAAATATATCCATGACATGGACCATCTTTTAAATTATAGAAAATCAAAATGAAATTTAAAAAAAAGTATGTTGAGTAAGATTCTAAAACACCATTCTTGTATTTAATATAACATCATAACTACTAGTAGTAAACTTTAAACTTAAACTTAAACATACTAATATATAGTATAATTATAGTAACTTATTTCATCAATACTATAATAATTAAGGAGTATTAAAATGAACACCAACCAAGTAAAAGAAACATTAGATAAATATGTAATGCATACATATGGAAGATATGATCTTGTACTAGATCATGGACATGGAAGTATTGTGTATGATAAAGAAGGAAATAAATACATCGACTGTGTAGCGGGAATAGCAGTAAATAGTATTGGACATACACATGAAAAAATAGCCCAAACACTCTCACAACAAGCAAAAAAACTCATACACGTATCAAACCTATACTACACAGAAGAACAAGCAGAATATGCAAAAAGACTTGTTGAACTCTCTCCACATGAAAAAGTATTCTTTGCAAACAGTGGAGCAGAAGCAAATGAAGGTGCTATAAAACTTGCAAGAAAATACACTGGAAAAAGTGAAATTATTGCAATGAAAAATTCATTCCATGGAAGAACACTTGCTACAATAACAGCAACAGGACAACCAAAATACCAGAAAGGATTAGATCCATTACCACAAGGATTTATTCATGTAGACTACAACGATATTGACCAAGTAAAAGATGCAATAACAGAAAATACTGCAGCAATACTTGTAGAACCAATACAAGGAGAAAGTGGTGTACGTGTACCTGATGATGATTACCTACCACAACTTAGAAAAATCTGTGATGAAAATGGAATTCTCTTAATATTTGATGAAGTACAAACAGGATTTGGACGTACAGGTAAATTCTTTGCTTCAGAACTAACAAACACAGTTCCAGATATTACAACATGTGCAAAAGCTATAGCTGGAGGACTACCAATGGGTGTTGTATTAAGTAGTGCTAAAGTAGCAAGTGGATTTAATCCAGGAGACCATGCATCCACCTTTGGTGGAACAGCCCTAGTAACTGCAGTTGCATCATGTGTTCTTGATATTTATGAAGAAGAAGATCTAGTTAATAAATCCAAAGAAAATGGTGAATACTTCATGGAAAAACTAGCTAATCTTAAAGAAAAACATGACTGTATTGTTGATGTACGTGGACATGGATTAATGGTAGGTGTAGAACTTAACTATGATTGTGGTAATCTAGTTGAAAAAGCACAAGAAAAAGGAGTTCTTATAAACGTTGCAAATGGTAATGTAATTAGATTTGTACCACCTCTTGTAATTACAAAAGAAGAATTAGATGAAGTAGTAGAAGTTATTGATGAAATTTTACCATGACTTCCTTTCTTTTTTTTAAATAACTTTTTTCTATTTATTAGTAATGGCTTCTCTAAAGAATTTCGGTATTAGTTTTCTATACATCTTATTTCTAAGAATTGATTGTATATTTTTATCTAAGATGTATGTATCACAACTATCATTTTCTGCTCTCATTCCCCTACCATATGCCTGCATTAATGTCATTATTGTTTTATATGCATACCATTGTGGATCAATATTTTTTCTTTCATTTATCTGTTTATCTCCAAGATATGGATAAGGTACCTTATATATAATTTGGAATTGACACTTCTCATATGGTAAATCTACTCCTTCACTCATGGAAGGACTTACTAAAACATAAGGATTTGATGATCTTTCAAATTCTGCTAGTATTTGATCCCTTGATTTAGGTGAATGAGATAGTATTCTTTGGTCTTTAATATGGTCTGTTATATATTTTTGACATTTATAACTATTTGTATGAATTAAACCCTTCTCATTTTTATGTTCATCCATTATATCTCGAAGTACAGGTATTGTTTTTGGTGCTGTATGCCAAAGAGCACGTTTAGCCATTGACCCCACTAGTCTCATATGTATTGGCCTATACTCTTTTTTAAATGGACTTTCACTGTGTATATAATAAACATCATCTGAATTTAAACCTAACCATTTACAAAACAAATCCTTATCAAGTATAGTTGCACTCATAAATAATATCTTATCAGCATACTGGAACAATGTATCCTCAGCATACATATCCACTTTAAGTGGTTTAAATGAAACAACCTCACCTTCAAATGAAACAACCCAATTTTCAGGATTTTTCTTAATATTTTCAGTGATTTCTTTGAGTTTTCTTTTTGTACGTTCTATTCTATCTGCTTTTTTCTTAGTAAGATTGTTTGTATATATATCATTATATGAATCAAATATGGATTCAAGAAATGCAATCCAATCTTTAATATCTGTAAATGACATCATTTCTCTTGGTATAGACTGATTAATATCTTTTTTTAACTGTTTATCAGAAATATTAAGTTCTAATTTATGCATTATCTTATCTTCAATATTATGGGCCTCATCAAGTATCATTATATTTCTTTTTTGGAAATGTTGCACATAATTTAATTCAAGATATGCATAATCATAATTTAGTAATGTAACAGGCTCATTTATTGCAATAGATTTCTGATTCCAATATGGACAATGTTCTGATGATTTAAATGAAAATGGTGTATTGTAGTACTGGGTATTATCATCATCTTCCATATTTTTCTGTTTATTTTGTTCTATTTTAATACCATATGGACAAGCAAATTCCTCTGTTGTTCTACTTGTTTGACATGTTCCTTGATCACATGTATTTAAAGAACCACTATCCATACATGAGAAATTATTTCTTCCCTTAACTTGAGCATAACCAAATTCATCAGCATATTGTCTTTGTAATTGTTTTGTCATTGTAAGAATATATGCTGGTTGTAGAATTTGAGCAAGGGTTGCTGCAATAGCTGATTTTCCTGTTCCTGTTCCTGCTTCAAGTATAACATAACGTTTATCTGACTCAAAAGCATTTAATATTTCTGTTATGAGTTCTAATTGATTATGTCTTGCTTGTTTAAATGGAAAGTTTTCAATTATTTCATCGTCTATATCGGGATGTTGTTGTTGAAGAGACTCTTTTTCCTCAGTAGAAGGTCTACTAATGAGGGAATTTTGATTTTTCTCTTTCTTAGATTTTCAAACATACGGGAATTTTCGACGATCAGAATCTTCACGATCAGAAAGTCAGCGTCATCGCCAGATTACCGCCCGTATAAGCCGGCATCTCGCGGCAAACACCGCCCGAGCAGATATACCCTGCGCGGTTACGTCCGTAACTCAATGCGATGCGAATGAACGAGTGGGTGAAGCTGGCGCCCGCCGAGTAGTAGTTGATCTCCGAACCGCCGTGGTTGTACATATCCTGTACGAAGATACTCCACTTGGGGGCGAAGCTGGCTTCCAGCAATCCGGCCACCCAGTCACCATCCACCTCTTTGGAACCCTCCGCATGAGGCGCATAGAGATATTGAAGCTCGGCCCGCAACGAGAATTTCGGCGTAAACTTATAGGTCACGTCCGCAACGAAAACATTCTGGCGGATGACGTCTTCCCCACCGTGCATCGCATTCTTCTGCAACGACACGAAAAGAACCGTGCGCAGTTTGCTGTTCCAACTCTTATCGATGTCGAACGAGAAATCCCGATAGTAGAAATTGGTTCCGGATTTATTCATCGTTCCGTTGGTGGAGTAATAGCGGGCATAATTCGCATGGATCTTCAATCCGCGCTTGCCACCGATGGCCGTACCGCGCTTGAAGGTGTAAAATGCGTCGATCTGACCGCCGATCTCTCCGTTTTGCTGCGGATTATTGGGATCCAATCCGGCCAGCATATAGGTATGTTGCGGACTCAGGGCCGGAATGTAATTGATCGTATTACCCGGCAGGAGGCCCAAACTGCCGCTTCCGCCGTCGGGCCGGTAAAGCTGGCTCTGCATGTAGTTCAGGCGGCGGAACTGCGCCATGACAGCATAATTGCTGCCGGTGTAACCGATTTCGAACAACTGTGCGTCACCGCGCTTGACCACCTCTTCGCCGGTCATATTGTCCAGATAGACATCCTTGCTTTTGCCTACATACTCGAATTTGGCTGACAGTCCCCTGTACTCGTAATTGACACGCCCCGAATAACTGATTACGTTCTTCGAAAGGTCGAAATCATAATCGTCCCGATACTCGGTGTACCACGAAGGCAGGTTCTTGAAATGCCGGTTGACGATGCTGCCCTCGAGCGAAAGCCGGTGATCCAGCAAGCCGATGGCATTCGAGAGCGAGAATGAAAGGTCGCCGCCAGCAATCTGGGTCGAAAGGTATCCCAGGTTGAAACGCGGGAAAGCATACAGCACCTTACCCTCCACGATGTCCTTGATATTGAACGTGACCCGCGCACCGCCCAGCGAATTGTTGAAGCCCAAAGCCCGGTCTTCCCAAGCACGGAGGATCAACCCGCTGCCGAACTGTTCGTAAAAGTCGCCGACGGTCACCGAGTAGTTGCGGTCCGTCCACGAGATATACTTCTCAGTCAGGTTATTGATCGAGAAACCTTCCATCACATATTCATAACCCTGCATCGGAGTTCCGACCAGCGGATGGGGATAATACTCGAGCTGCACGCCGGCCGAAAAACGGCCCAACTGGTAGTCGAGCTTCAGGAAGTTGTTCGAACCGTAACTGTTGTGAGGAACGACCGCACCGGTCTTGCTGTCCTCCACATAGTAGATCGTATTGGTTTCGAAACTGCCGCTCAAATGGCCCAAATTCCGCTTGCGTTTGGGCTCGTCGGATTTTTTATCCGATTTCGGGTCCTTCTTATCCGCCTCCGCTTCAACAGTCGCGGAAACCGTTTCTTTCTCTGCTGCGTCCGTCGCCGGAGTTGCGGCATAACCCTTTTCGCCCCACCACAACAAGGTCACGGAGAACAGGGCCGCGATTCGTAAAAGTCGCTTCATTCGTCGCTCAATTTGGAATTACAGGACTACTGCAGGGTCTTGATCTTCTGAATCAGCTCCATCTCGCCGCCGGGCAGATAGCTCGTGTGCGAATACACCATCTTGCCGTCCTTGTCGAAGATGAACACATGGGGAGTCACATTCACGTTCAATGCACGCTTGAAGTCCTGGTTCTTGTCGTAGGCCACCATCAAATCGGTAGTCCAACCGCGACTGGCCGCCAAAGCCTTGGCTCGGGAAATAGACCGGGAATCATCGACAGAAACAGCCACAACCCGGAAGTCTGCTTCGTCCAGCCAGTCGATCATCTGCTCGCTGATGGCGTCTAACTCCTTGATGCAGGGCTTGCAGGTGGTGGACCAGAAAGAGATGATGACCGGGGTCTTGCCATCGATCAGGGTTTTGGTGTCGATCGTCTTGCCATCCTGGGTTTCGATCTGCACACTGGGAAACTGCTGTGCCGATGCGACGCCGAAGGTGCACAAGATAGCCATAATCGTCAGACAAAAGATTTTTTTCATAATTTAATAATTTGATTTGATAAATTTGAAATTTACGTTAAAATGCCATGAACGAGTATTTTCTTCGTGGCAACAGACCAATGGGACAAATATAGTAATTTTTTTAATAGGTCATCTAAAATCCGCTCCATTTTTACTGACGATCCGGCCGCAAAACCCGTTCCCTGCGTCCCGTCGCCCATTCGGTCCCGCGGAATCGGAAGCGATTTGCGAAAACCGGCACTGATTCCCGAAGCCGTTTCGACACACTGTTTTTAATAAAACGTCACAAGGAGTCGTTTTATGACACGAATTACCGATTTTTTTCACTACCTTTACCAAAATTAGGTTCGGACGGCGTGCGCTCCGGCATCGCGGATGGACAGAAGCCGGGCCCGTCCTCTCGAAGAACGAACCGTTTCGCCGGAAAATTATAAAAATATACGACTATGTTTGCAAAAGAAATCTACATCCGACGCCGCAGCGCCTTGTGCGGCAAGATGGGCAGCGGCCTGATCCTCATTCCGGGCAATATGCTCACACCCAACAACTACCTCAACAACGCCTATTATTTCCGCCAGGACTCCTCGTTCCTCTACTACTTCGGACTCAACACCCCGGCGCTGGTCGGCCTGATCGATGCCGACTCCGGAGAGGTTGCGCTGTACGGCGACGACTTCACGGTCGAAGACATCATCTGGACGGGGCCGCAGCCTTCGCTGTGCGAACAAGGGGCCGAAGCAGGCGTTTCGAACACCTTCCCGCTGGCCGACATGAAAACGCACCTGACCAAAGCCATCGTCCAGGGACGCCGCATCCACTACCTGCCCCCTTACCGAGGCGAAACCAAGCTGCTGCTCGCCGACCTGCTGGGCCTCAAACCCGGCGCACTCCACGATCACAAGTCGGTCGAGTTGATGATGGCCGTAGCCGAGATGCGGGAAAAGAAAGGTCCCGAGGAGATCGAGGAGCTCGAAAAATCGTTCCACATCGGCTACGCCATGCACACTACGGCAATGAAGATGTGCCGTCCCGGCATCGTCGAGCGCGAAATCGCCGGCACGATCGAAGGCATTTCCAAAGCATTCGGACGGGGCGTGTCGTTCCCGCCGATCGTGTCGCAGCACGGCGAAACGCTGCATAACCTGCACAGCGACGGCGTACTGCAAAACGGCCGCCTGCTGCTGTGCGACGCCGGAGCCGAGGGATTGAGCTACTACTGTTCCGACCACACCCGTACTTATCCCGTAAGCGGCAAGTTCTCCCAGAAACAAAAAGACATTTACAACATCGTGCTGGCGGCGCACGACCGGGTGGCCGCCATGATCGCCCCCCACATGCCCTACATGGATATTCACAACACGGCACTCCGCATCGAAGCCGAAGGACTCATTTCGCTGGGACTGATGCGGGGCACGGCGGAAGATGCCGTCGCTGCCGGCGCCATGACCCTCTTCATGCCTCACGGACTGGGACACGGCATGGGCCTGGACGTGCACGACTGCGAAGCCATCGGAGAGCGCAGCTTCGACTTCTCCGAAATCACGGAGCAGGCCGCCAAGTCGGGCACCTGCATCCAGCGTTCGACCTGGCGTATCGAGCCGGGCACGGTGATGACCGACGAACCGGGCATCTACTTCATCCCAGCGCTGATCGACAAATGCAGGGCCGAGGGCAAATACAAGGGAATCGTCGATTACGAAGCGCTGGACGCCTATCGCGATTTCGGCGGCATCCGCATCGAGGACGACATCATCGTCACCGAAACGGGCAGCCGCATGATCGGAGGGGACAAGCGGATCCCCATCACGGTCGATGAGCTGGAAGCCGTCGTCGGCCGCTAATCCTCCTATAAAATGCGAACGCTAATCCTCATCCCGACAGAAACGGAAGCGGCCCCGCTGCGGGCCGCATGCCCCGATGCACCGATCCGTATCGTAGGGGTCGGCATGGCGGCCGCAGCCGCAGCGACGACCCGGATCATCGCGGAGGAGCATCCCGACCGGCTGATTCTGGCAGGCATCGCCGGAGCTTCCGACCGTTCGGTAGCCGTATGCGAAGTCGTCGCGGTCGCAGGGGAGCGAATCGCCGAACTGCCCGGGAAATACGCCGTCCGCTATGCGGCCGACTTCACTCCGACAGGACTTCGGACCGTCGAAAGCAATACGACCAACCGCACGGGAGTCGCAGCGTCCGGCACGCAAATTGAAAATATGGAAGGAGCCGCTTTCCTGGCCGTCTGCCGGGTATTCGGAGTGCCCGGCGCCGAGGTGCGGGCCGTGTCGAACTACACCGACGACCCGCGTTCGGCCTGGCGCATCGGGGAAAGTGCAGAAAAATTAGCAGAAACAATCATTCGAATACTCTCGGATTATGAATAAAAAGTGGATTATTTACATCGTTCTGATCGTCGTGGCCTTCGTGCTGATCGTCGTCTTCTCGAAAAACATCTATTTCTGGCTCTCGAACCAGTTGTGGAAGATTCTGCTCCTCGCGGCCGTTTTCGGCGGCGGCTGGCTGCTGGGACGCTTCGGAGGCAAGAAAAACAGGACACAGCAAGGCAACGGCAATTAATCGATTCGATGTTTTGAAACGCACGATCCGCCTACATATTTCTCCGTGCCCGAACGATACCTTCATGTTCGACGCACTCGTGAACGGACGCATCGACTGCGGGGAGCTAACCTTCGAAGTCGCCTACTACGACATCGAAGAACTGAACTGCCGTGCCGAAGCAGGCGAAGCCGACGTAAGCAAAATCAGCTACGCCCTGCTGCCGGAAATCCAGTCCCGCTACACCCTACTGGACAGCGGTTCGGCTTTGGGACGCGGCAATGGACCGGTTTTCGTCGCACGGCAGGGAACACCTCCCGATTCGATCCGCCGGGTCGCGGTACCCGGGATGCACACCACGGCCAACGCCCTGATGAGCCGCCTCTACCCGTCGATCACGCAAAAAGAGCCGGTGCTCTTCTCGGAAATCGCACCCGCCGTGGCACGCGGAGAGTACGACGCCGGGGTGTTGATCCACGAAGGCCGTTTCGTCTATCGGAAACTGGGCCTGGAGCTGGTCGCCGACTTGGGAGAGTTGTGGGAATCCCGCACCGGATTGCCGCTTCCGCTGGGAGCCATCGTCGCCCGACGGACACTGCCGGAAGAGCTTCGCTGTGAAATAGAACGGTTGCTGCACACCAGCATCGAATATGCTTTCGCACACCGGGAGGAATCCCGCATCTATATCAAGGAGCACGCCCGGGAGCTCGACGACCGGGTGATCGACCACCACATCGACTTCTTCGTCAATTCGTATTCGCTCTCCCTGGGCGACGAGGGACGCCGGGCCGTCCGCGAACTGACCGGCGTCGAAGTATGATCCGCCGCCGACCGGAACACCCGAACAAACTCCCGCCGTAGGATTGGGTTTCGACATTTTTGAAAAATTGAAAAAATCGCCCTTTTCCGGGCGATTTTTTATGTCCGGAAATTTGGCCGATTGATTTTTTTCGTATATTTATAAGGCGAAGTTTGAAAATCGCCGGCGGACTTTCCGCCAGGACGAATCGGTATCGCAAAAACCTTATAAAAAGATAACGAATATGAAAAACTATTCAGCGAAAGAAATCAAGAACATCGTTCTTATCGGCGCTCCCGGCACGGGAAAAACTACCCTTGCCGAAGCGATGGCTTTTGAGGGTAAGGTCATCGACCGCAGGGGTAGCATAGAGGCGAACAACACGCTCTCGGACAACACGGATATCGAGCACGAGTACAAGCGCTCGATCTATTCGACCATCCTCTTCACCGAATTCATGGAGCGCAAGCTCAACATCATAGACTGTCCGGGATCGGACGATTTCTGCGGAAGCCTCTTCTCGGCCTTCAAGGTGGCGGACGTGGGCGTCATGGTCTTCAACGCCCAGAACGGCTGGGAAGTAGGCAGCGAGATCCAAGCCCGTTACGCCCGTGTGCTGAACAAGCCGCTCATCGCTTTCGTCAATCAGCTCGATTCGGACAAGGCGTCGTTCGACGCTACGCTCGAATCCATCCGTGCGGCCTCGCGCGTGAAGCCCGTCGTAGTCCAGTATCCGGTCAATCCGGGCCCGGGATTCGATGCTTTCATCGACGTGCTGCTGATGAAAATGTACCGCTTCAAGGATGAGAACGGCACCCGCGAAGAGCTCGACATCCCGGCCGAAGAAGCGGAGAAGGCCCAGGCTCTGAACAAGGAGCTGGTCGAGGCAGCCGCCGAATACGACGACGCCCTGATGGAACTCTATTTCGAGAAGGGCACACTGACGCAGGACGACATCCGCTCGGGCCTGAAAATCGGCGTATCCCGTCGGGCGGTCATGCCCGTCTTCTGCGGCAGCGCCAAGCGCGACATCGGCACCAAGCGCCTGATGGAGTTCATCATCAACGTGGCGCCCGGCCCGCTGAAAGCCCCCGCCTTCCTCTCGACCGAAGGAGAGGAGATCCAGGCCGACGAAGCGGCTCCGGCCGTAGCGTTCATCTTCAAAAGCCAACTCGAACAGCACATCGGCGAAATATCCTACCTGCGCGTCATCCGGGGCAAGCTCACCGAAGGCATGGAACTCCTGAATACCCGCACGGGCAACAAGGAGAAGCTCTCGCAGCTCTTCGCCGTCGCGGGCAAGAATCGCATCAAGGTCACCGAACTGGCCGCCGGCGACATCGGCTGCACGGTGAAGCTCAAGGGCACGCGCACCAACGACACGCTCTCGGCGCCCGGGACGCCCGTCACGATCGACCCGATCGTCTTCCCCGAACCCCGCTACCGTGCGGCGATCAAGACCAAGGACCAGGCCGACGACGAAAAACTGGGCAAGCTCCTGAACGACGCCAAATACGAAGACCCGACTATCCTGGTGGACTACTCCAAGGAGCTCAAACAGACTATCATCCAGGGCCAGGGCGAACATCACCTGAACATCCTGCGCTCGCGCATCGCCTCGGAGAACAAGCTCCAATACGATTACATCGCCCCGAAGATCCCCTACCGCGAAACCATCACCAAGGTAGCCCAGGCGGACTACCGCCACAAGAAACAGTCGGGAGGCGCGGGTCAGTTCGGCGAAGTGCATCTGCTGATCGAGCCTTACACCGAAGGCATGCCCGAACCCAAGAGCTACAAGGTCCCCGGGAAGGGAGAACTGGCGGTAAACATCAAGGGCAAGGAAGAGTACGACCTGCCCTGGGGCGGCAAGCTGCAGTTCTATACGGCGATCGTCGGAGGCGCGATCGACGCCCGCTTCATGCCGGCCATCCTGAAAGGCATCATGGAGAAGATGGACGAAGGTCCGCTGACGGGTTCCTACGCCCGCGACATCCGCGTCATCGTCTATGACGGCAAGATGCACCCGGTCGATTCGAACGAGATCTCGTTCAAGCTGGCGGCCCGCAACGCTTTCAAGGAGGCGTTCCGCAACGCGGGACCGAAGATCATGGAGCCGATCTACGACGTCGAAGTCCTCACGCCGAGCGACTACATGGGCGCCGTCATGAGCGACCTGCAAAACCGCCGGGCGATGATTATGGGCATGGAGTCCGACAAGGGCTTCGACCGCCTGAACGCCCGTGTACCGCTGGCCGAACTGTACCGTTACTCGACGACGCTCTCTTCGCTCAGTTCGGGTGCCGCGACCTATACGATGAAATTCGCCTCCTACGAACAGGTTCCGACCGACGTGCAGGACAAGCTGCTGAAGGCCTATACCGACACCGACGAGGAGTAAATCGGCGGATTTTTACAAAAAAGGGTTGTCTATATGCATTAGACAACCCTTTTTCATGTCGCTGTGTACGCCGAAATTGCCAAGAATCATAGTTTCGAAAGGTAATCATATGTCCCAAGATACCATTATCCGACGGTCGCCTATTCGCGGCTCAGGCCGCATTTGTAAATTCTACCCTTTCCCTGGCTCCCCTCCACGAAGGGAGCTTCGGGCCGCTACACACCCAAAGAGGGCTACTAAAACCGCATTTCGGAAATGCAAAAGACGGATCGAACGGCACTTTTGGGGTACCTTACCGCTCCGATTTCCGGTTCGGCCGCCGACGGCCCCTCTTTTTCATCTTCATCGCATGCGAATCACTTTTCGGCTGCCGAGTCGTATTCGCCCGTACGGACCATCTCCAGGGCTTTTTCCAGAATTTCATCGCATCCGGTATGCAGACCTTCGACCGTGGCATGTACCGGTATATCGATCCACACACCCGGCGTGCGGGTGTGCGGATCGTCCGGATAATAAACTCCGAAACCGAAAGCACGTAAAAAAGACTCCATGTTAATTTAATGTTAACAATGACCGCCGCAACCGGTCCATCCGGATTTTTAATGTAAATTTGTCTGAAAATTTGCGTAAAAAATCCCGAACATGAGCGAAATCTACACCGTTATCGTCGTTATTCTGGGAATCCTGGCCGTTTCGGGCCTTTTCGTGGGCGTTTCCAACGACGCCGTCAATTTCCTCAACTCGGCCATCGGTTCGAAAGCCGCCCCCATGAAGACCATTCTGCTGGTCGCCTCGATCGGCATCCTGTTGGGTACGGTCACCTCGAGCGGCATGATGGAAGTGGCCCGCAACGGTATGTTCAACCCGGGGCTTTTCTCCTTCCACGAAGTGATGATGCTCTATATGGGCGTGATGTTCGCCAACGTCATCCTGCTGGACCTCTACAACTCGATGGGACTCCCGACTTCGACGACCGTATCGCTGATCTTCTGCCTGTTGGGTGCCGCCGTCGCCGTTTCGATCTACAAGATCTCCAACGACGGGGCCCTCGGCATGGGCGACCTGAACCATTTCATCAACACGGGCCGCGCGATGGGTATCGTTTCGGCGATTCTGCTCTCCGTAGTGATCGCTTTCACGTTCGGCACCCTAATCATGTATATCTCCCGTCTGATCTTCTCGTTCCGCTATACGGCGATGTTCCGCCGCTTCGGTGCCTTCTGGTGCGGAGCCTCCTTCACGGCGATCCTCTACTTCGCCGTCTTCAAAGGACTCAAAACCCCGCTCGCCGGAAGCGCCGCGATCGAATGGATCGACCAGCATATCCTGCTCTCCCTCTTTTTGTGCTGGGCCGTCGGCAGCCTGCTGCTCTTCTTCCTGCAACGGCTGAAAATCAACATTCTGCGACTTACGATCCTCTCGGGCACCTTCGCTCTGGCTCTGGCATTCGCAGGCAACGACCTGGTGAACTTCATCGGCGTCCCGGTAGCCGGATTCGACGCATACAGCATCGCCCGTCATGCCGGCGACAGCACGATTCTGATGGAAGGGCTGAACGCCAGCGTTCCGGCCAATTTCCTGGTGCTGATGACGGCAGGCGTCATCATGATCGTCACGCTCTGGACCTCGAAAAAGGCGATGCACGTCACCGAAACCGAAATTTCGCTTTCGACGCAGGGCGAGAGCGAGACGCAGTACGGCTCGTCGCTCTTCTCGCGCACCATCGTACGGGCCGCCCTGAATGCAAGCAACGCGATCGACCGCACGATCCCCAAAAGAATCCGGGACAAGATCAGCAGCCGCTTCCAGTACGAAGACATCGAGCACAGCGGCGCCCCCTACGACATGATCCGCGCCACGGTGAACCTCACGACCTCCGCCATGCTTATTTCGGTGGCCACGTCGCTCAAACTGCCGCTTTCGACCACCTACGTCTGCTTCATGGTAGCGATGGGATCGTCGCTCGCAGACAAGGCCTGGGGACGCGAAAGCGCCGTGTATCGCATCTCGGGCGTCATGACCGTCGTGGCCGGGTGGTTCATCACGGCCGTCGGCGGCTTCCTGATCGCCCTGGCGATGGGGCTCATACTGATCTACGGCGGCATCGCCGCTTTCGTCGTCACCACGCTGCTGTGCGGCTACATGCTCGTCAAGAGCAACTTCTTCAAGAAGAACAAAGCTGCCGAAACCGCCGCCGTGAAAGCTGCCGAAACCGGCTCCGACATCATCTATAACATCACGCAGGAGGTGTGCGCCACGATGGAGCGCACGACCCGCATCTACGACCGCACGCTGATCGCCGTCTTCAAAGAGAACCGCAAGGTGCTGCGCGAAATGGTGCGCGAATCCAACGAACTCTTCTACCAGTCGCGCGAACGCAAGTACTCCCTGCTGCCCACCCTGCGCAAACTGCAGAAAGGCGACATCGATACGGCTCACTACTACGTGCAGGTGGTGGACTATCTGAACGAAATGACCAAGGCGCTGGCGCACATCACCCGTCCGGCGTTCGAACATATCGACAACAACCACGAGGGACTCTCGAAAGAGCAGACCGAGGACCTGATGCACATCAACGACGAAGTGGAGTCGATCTACCGCCACATCAACAACATGCTGCGCACGGGCGACTTCTCCGACCTGGACATGGTGCTCGAAATGCGCGACCGGCTTTTCGAGGCGATCGCCGACGCCATCAAGTCGGAGGTGACGCGTATCAACGAGAACCGCTCCAACACCAAGGCCAGCATCCTCTACCTGACGATCCTGAACGAAACCAAGAGCATGGTGCTTCAGTCGCGCAACCTGCTCAAATCGCAGCGCTACTTCCTCGAACACAAGGACGGGCCGCTGCAGTGGCTCAACAAAATCAAGTAACTCCGCCTCCCGCCGGGAAGCAAAACGAAATTCACCATGGACATCGCACTGGCCAAACGGCGGGAAAACATCGCCGAATACATTCTCTACCTCTGGCAGATCGAGGACCTGCTCCGGGCACTGCAATTCAGCCCCGAGGCCATCTACTCCCAGCTCATCGCTCCGCGCGGAATCGAAGAGGGACAACGCCACAACTACCTGATCTGGTACATGGACATCGCCAACCTGCTGCGCGAAGAGGGCAAAGAGGAAAAGGGGCACCTGGAGCATACGCTGCATCTGATAGGGGACCTGAACGACCTGCACCTGCAACTGATGAAGCTGCCGATCGGGGAGCACTACCGTCAGACTTTCGCCAAACTCGAACCCGAGCTGCCGCGTCTGCGGGCCGTGCTGGGGCGCGAAATGAGCGACATCGAACTCTGCTTCCGGGCGCTTTACGCCGCGATGCTCTACCGCATCAAGGGCGAAGGAGGCAAGAGCGCCGTGAGCGACACCATCGAATACGTTTCTCCCGTCATCGCCGAACTGGCCGACATGTACGGCAAGGTCGAACGGGGCGAGGCGGACCTCTTCAAAGACACCGCACCGGAACGGTAACCGATCGTAAGACACGGGACGAAAGCGGATTGTGCGGAGTCGCACCCGGAACGAAGAAGAAGAAAAATTTACGATATTTTTGGCAGATCAAGAAAAAGATTATACATTTGCACTCCGCATTGTACGCTAAAACAATAAAAACACGATAGATCTATGGCAATGAAAAGAACATTCCAGCCTTCGCGCCGGAAGAGAATCAACAAGCACGGATTCCGTCAGAGAATGGCTACGGCCAACGGACGCAAGGTTTTGGCTGCGCGTCGTGCGAAAGGTCGCAAGAAGTTGACCGTATCGGACGAATCGACGTTCAAGTACGCTTAATTCCTTCGGGATTCAAGCCATAGCAAGGGCGGTGCATTGATGCACCGCCCTTGCTGTTCAGTCGGTAGAAACGCTTCTTTCCGACCCAATCTTTTAAGCGGTGCGTCCCTACTTTTTTCCGGCGACAAAGTGAAAGTGCCCACAGCCTTTTTTCAAGAAGGCCGTAAAAGCTGCAAGGCAAAAATTACCGGTTCCCAGCATAGTTCACACGCCTTTTCTTTCGCAGAAAAGGGCAAAAGAGCCGCATCCGATCCTGGTTTACCGCCTCGCCGGGCGAACGCAACGCACTCGAAGACTTTGCGTCCTTCCGCTCCGAGTACCCCGGAGGTAAGTACGCCACCGATTTTCCGCAAACACACAATCCGCACTGCCTGTGACAACGAATCACCCGCCTCGAATCCCGTTACGGGACACATCTCCTGTACCTGTGGCAGCGGTTAATCCGGCAGCGAAAGAGGGCATATGACAGACTAAAAACACGGGCAATGAATCCGGCCGATGATATTTATCAATCCGATTCTAATTTTCAGTTTTCCCCTTTTCGATTTCCGACCTATTCCGTATATTTGTAGGAAAAGACAGAATGCGATTCGGGCAAGTTCGCATAAATGCGACTGCCGCTTCCTTTTACGCCCCTCGTTATGGAATAGAAAATACACCCCGACGGCCCGGACAAATTTGGCCCGCCGCACGGTTTTCACTATATTTGTAAAATAATGGGAGATATTCCGGGAAATCCGGAGCGGCGTTTGCCGCAAGGTTCGCCTCCCCCATTCGCTCAAAACAGATCGAACATGGCAATATTCAAAGTCGAAGGCGGCCGCCGGCTGCGCGGTGAAATCACGCCCCAGGGCGCCAAAAACGAGGCGCTTCAGATCCTCTGCGCCACGCTGCTCACGCAGGAAAAGGTAATCGTACACAACGTCCCGCAGATCCTGGACGTGATACAACTCATCGAATTACTGCAGGCGATGGGCGTCGAAGTGGAGCGCCTGTCCGAAGAGAGCTATTCGTTCCGAGCTGCCGACATCGACCCGGACTACCTACGCTCGGACGACTACTGCCGCCGGGCCAGCCGCCTCAGGGGTTCGGTGATGCTGCTGGGTCCGATGCTGGCGCGTTTCGGCGTGGGCTACATGCCCAAGCCGGGCGGCGACAAGATCGGCCGCCGCAGGCTCGACACCCACTTCATCGGCTTTCAGAAGCTGGGCGCCACGCTCGATTTCGACACTGCGGCCGCCTGCTCCGAAGTCCGCTGCAAGGAACTCAAGGGGTGCTACATGCTGCTCGACGAGGCTTCGGTGACCGGCACGGCCAATATCATCATGGCGGCTGTGATGGCCAAGGGTTTCACGACCATCTACAACGCCGCGTGCGAACCTTACATCCAGCAACTGTGCCTGATGCTCAACCGCATGGGCGCACGCATCTCGGGCATCGCCTCGAACCTGCTCACCATCGAGGGTGTCCGGGAGCTGCACGGCACCGAACACACGCTGCTGCCCGACATGATCGAGGTCGGCAGCTTCATCGGCCTGGCAGCCATGACCCGTTCGGAGCTGACGATCCGCAACGTTTCGTTCGAGAACCTGGGCATCATCCCCGCCCAGTTCGCCCGCCTGGGCATCCGCTTCGAACAGCACGGCGACGACATCTACATTCCCCAACAGGAGCACTACCGCATCGAGAACTTCATGGACGGCTCGATCATGACCATCGCCGACGCACCCTGGCCGGGCCTCACGCCCGACCTGCTGTCGGTATTCCTCGTGGTGGCCACCCAAGCCAAAGGCTCGGTGCTGATTCACCAGAAGATGTTCGAAAGCCGCCTGTTTTTCGTCGATAAGCTGATCGACATGGGGGCCCAAATCATCCTCTGCGACCCCCATCGCGCGACGGTGATCGGACATGACCACCAGATGCGGCTGCGGGCTACGCGCATGACTTCGCCCGACATCCGTGCGGGTGTGGCGCTGCTGATCGCGGCGATGAGCGCCGAAGGTACGAGCACGATCCAGAACATCGAACAGATCGACCGCGGTTACAAGGACATCGACGGACGCCTCAACGCCCTCGGAGCCCGGATCACCCGGGTCGAAGAGTAACGACCGGCCGGTGTCCGGAATAAGGAAACGAAGCAAAGTTGTAATAATATGTTTTTGGAAAATGCCAGCCAGAAAGGTTGGATCGAAGTGATATGCGGCTCGATGTTCTCGGGCAAAACCGAGGAGCTGATCCGCCGCCTGAAGCGGGCCGAATTCGCCCGCCTGCGGGTCGAAATCTTCAAACCCCGCATCGACGTGCGATACTCCGAAGAGGAGGTCGTTTCGCACGATGCCAGCGCGATCCGCTCCACGCCGGTAGATTCGGCACAGAATATCCTGCTGATGACCTCGGACGTCGATGTCGTGGGCATCGACGAGGCGCAGTTCTTCGACCAGGGACTGGTGGAGGTCTGCCGGCAACTGGCCGACAGCGGGGTGCGGGTAATCGTGGCGGGCCTCGACATGGACTTCACGGGCAAGCCCTTCGGACCGATGCCGGCGCTGATGGCTACGGCGGAGTACGTAACCAAAGTACACGCCATCTGCGTACGGTGCGGCAACCTGGCGCACCATTCGCACCGCCTGACCAACGACGAAAAACAGGTGATGCTCGGTGCGCAGGACTCCTACGAACCGATCTGCCGCCACTGTTTCGCCGAACTGCGGAAAAAAGAGCGGGAATAAAAGGCATCTGCCCGTTAAAAATCCGGACCTTTTCCGGACCGTACGCTTCCGAAGCATACAACTCGATACGTCAATCCCCTCCGCAAGAGGGGATTGTTCTTCGGATAAACGCAACCGAAAAATCAATATCCGGAATTTCCAAGCGACAGAAAAAACAGAGAATACTTCGCACGAGGCGCAGAATATACTCAACATCAGCCGACAGTGCATAACCCGATCGGCAGGTTATACGCCCGAATATACCGGAAAATTCACGATTTTCGCATCCGACCGCCGCATACCCACAGCCTTCGCCGCAGTGTCGCCTACACTCGTATTGCCGTCATATCCTCCGCAAAAACATATCAAAAAGGGACCGGCTCTGAATAGAGCCGGTCCCGCCATTCAATAAAGATTCGGAGCCTTTTCACCCGGCGATTTTCCGGTTATCTTCTTCCGCTCCTTCCCCCGCAGGAAGAAAACCTGAAACAATCGCCGTCCACGATGCGGTTATTTCGTCACATTCACAACGATCTGCGCCGTACGTTCGCCGAACGTATAGACATATTTCACCGGAATCGTTACGGTAATCTCCTTCATCAGTTCCAGATCACCGCCTTCGACTACCGTAAGAACATGACTCTCCGCATCGAACTTCACACGGCCGTCGGGGATGGAAACCACCGCCTCGCCATATTCGATGGTTGCGGCTACCGCCGTATTGGTATTCTGCGCATTTGTCGAACCATCGAATACATTCACGTCATTGACCGCCTTCAATGTAAGCAACGTAGCGACATCCAGCGTTACATCTTCATCGACTTTGGCGACGAGTTTTCCGGTTTCGACCGCAATCGTCGCGTCAGCGATCGGATCAGCGATCGATACGGTAAAGGTCTTCGGCTCGCCCAACGCCTTGCCACCATACATCACCTGGGCGGTAACCACGATCGACAATTCGTCGCAGGTACCCCAATCGAGTGTCGCATCCGTGATGACAGCCCCTTCTGCCTGGGTCGCATAAACGACCTTTGCTTCTGCCGGAGCATCTTTTGCGATGTACCAGGTTTTCGACAGGTCGAATGCATCGATCTGCAGCGTGCTGCCTTCGATCTTCATTACGGCCTGGGCACGATCGTCGTCCGAAAGCGACGATCCGCGCAGCAACTCGATTTCGGGAGCCGTAACAGTCACGTGCAGGACAGCTTCGAACGTAAGTACGGGATCGGCAGTCGTAAAGAGGTTCTTCACGGTGTAGGAAACATTCAGAGCCGCAGCTTTGCCGAAGACAAAGTTGATGTTCTTACCGCTCGCTCCGACCGTCGCATAGTTGCCGGCTTCATCCTTCACCATGTCGCTCGTCCAGGAGAGCTGCATGAACGTTTCCTCTCCGAATTGCGCCCGGGCCGTCTGATCCAGACTCTCCCAAAGGAGCGCACGGAATTCTTCGACGGCGATGTGATGGCCCGTCGAGGATGCCGCATTATACGGCAATTCGAGCGTTTGCTCCAGCATTGGAATTTCAGGAATACCCGTTACGGATACGGGGATCGTAATCGTTACGACGGTCTTATCGTCGTTGGTATAAACGGCTTTTACGACATATTCAGCACTCTGTGCCAGATCGCCGACCAATTTCAAATCGACCGTTTGCACATCCGTATCATAGGTCGGAGTAGCCGGCAATTCGATCGACGGGACGATCTCCGATACAAGCTCCGTACCCCGGTAAAGTTCGACAACCAGATTCTCATTATCCTTGAGCGCATTATACTGAACGGCAGAAAGCATACCCTTATCCGGAGTCAGCACAAGTCCTTTCGCCTCATACGTATCGTCGGAGGTAGCGGCAGCATACGTCCACATCACTTCGGATTTCGGCGTGGAAAGTTCGACACCGTCGGGTGCGATGGAGAATTTATTCACGGCACCGGCTTTCACTTCGAGCGAAAATCCCTCTTCGTCGAGCAATGCATAAGTCGCAGCAGCGGTTACTGTCTGTCCGATCAACGCAGTTTCCGACTCGGCAACAGCGAATGTAAGCGCCTTTCCATCGACGGCATACAACTCCTCGCTACCCGGATCACTGAAGGTAAATTCCGCCGACGCCGATACCAGCGCCGCCAGATCCACGGTCCAATTATTAGCTTCGGCAGCCTCTGCGAGCGGCAGGATCGTTTCACCGTCCTTATACATGACCGTATATCCGGCCAACACGCCATGAACCTCTTTGTCCGTATATTTTACTTCGGTAGTCACCTCGTCGGTATATTCGACGTATTCGCCCTCATTCTCGGCATCGGCCCGGGCCAACACGAAATTCGTCACAGGGATCTGAATACCCGCTTTGGCATAGGCGGTTCCGATAAAAGCCGACGTAAAGTCCGTTTCGAAATCGTTCGATTCGCCTTCGCTCAACGCCGAACCATCGACATGGAGAGCGACCATTTGCGTCTTGCCGGCCTTTTCTGCGGAAACATAATCGTAATCCGTCGTAGCGACAATGGTAAATTCGCCGGTCGTTTCATCGATGTCCTTGATCTCTTCGATCGTAAAACCGGCCGCCGCACGCGTTCCGACCTCTTCGGTTATGAGCGACATGGCCTCCGTATTGGCATATTTTTTCACAGCACGGGCCGGCGTCATACGGAATCGCAGAGTCGCGATCTGCTCGCCTTCCTCACTGGGACGCAAATAAAGATTCCGGTACTCGGTTTCGTGCGTAACTTCGTTCTCACGGGACAACACGATATACTGCTCCCCGTTGCCGAAATAGATCAGACCGTCCACATAATCCGGCAGGTAAACGATCGACTGGATACGACTACCGAGCAAACCGACATTGGCCTCCAACGTCGCCAGGTAATTCTGAAATTCCTGGTCGAGCTGGTCTTTGGAAATCACGAGCGAACCGTTGTTTTCCCGGATCAGTCCCTGGATCTTTTCAGTCAGCGCACTGGCCTCCTTGTCCAGTTCCTCCATAACCGATGCGATCGCCTGCGTGGAAACCTGCCCCAACAGGTTGTCGCCCAATGTCATCTGGTCCATATAAACTGCCAGTTCATCGCCCAGCCATTTATTGATCGAGCTGCCGGCCGTCTCGAGTTCGGCCTTGATAGCATCGGCGATCCACTGCGAGGCGGCGGTTTCGATCTGGCTCACCTGACTGTCGGTCAGCTCTCCACCGGCAGCCTCGAAACCATTGTCCGACAGGTAAGATTCGATGAGCTGCGTCACTTCGAGCGAAAAACCTGCGGCATCCTTTTTGAGTTCAATCATATTTTCCAGCGTTTCCTGAACGCTCTCCAGTGTTTCCTGGGTAGCGTAAATACCCGCTATTTCTTCCAGAATACCCGATTTCAGACTGTTCAGGTTCTCCTGCAAGGCCCCGTCGGCGAGTGAAGATTCGATCGCTGCGACGATCTTCGCAGCCAGATCGCTGTCTTTGACACATCCTTCGATCTGGGTTTGCAACGAAGAAATATCGCTCTTTTTCGCAAACCCGGAAAAATCGATCGCTTCGAAAGCGGCCTGGGTCCGTTCCAACGCCGCAATACGATTCTCGAAACCGTTGAGCTCGACAACCGCCCCCTTCAGATCTTCGACATCATTACGCAAGGCGTCGATGTCGTCATCGTAATCCTTACAACCTGCGGTAGTCAGCACGCTCCCGCACAGAAGTAAGAACAGAAACTTCACAAATAGTGTTTTTTTCATAATTGATAAGTGTTTTGAAATGAGTTCATATACTATATATATTTTATTATGAGCGTATTAACTCTCCGAAAGCGTATCATATATGACACGCACGGTGCAAATATATATATAAATATTTGTACGACAAAAATTTTCATTGAAAAAGTTAAAATGACAATCAACTACCAGGAAGAGATAAAATTTATCTCGAATAAAATCAGAGAGTTAAGGAAGGAAAAACAAATGACTGTACAAGAACTCGCATACCGCTGCGACATGGAAAGATCCAATATGAGCCGCATCGAATCCGGACGCACCAACCTTACGGTAAAGACCATGTGTATCATATGCAATGCACTGAACGTCAATCTTCGTGACATCATCCGTTAAAGCGAATAAATACCTATATTATATTAAACCCGATCCGACCAGCCGACCGCCAGAGAACGGCGCTGTTTCTTAAAATCTTTCACCAAATACCATATCTTTCATGATTCCGGCGCTCCTATCGAAAAATCGGTATTTTCGATTGTACGTATTTCGTCCGTATCTTTGCGGGAAATACCGTTCGAACAAACGCCGAAAACCGATGGTTGGAGCGGATAATGGGAACACTTGCAATCCCGGTCCCGCAAGAAACAGAAAAACCGGAAATTAAGTTTTGGCGCTGCGCTTACCTTTCGCTATCTTTGACATAGTTTTAGATAGGATGCGCCTCGGAAAAACGGGAACAAGTTCCCGTTTTCTCTCGGCTTTCACTATCTTTGTAGAAGAAAAACGCGGCTCGGACCGACTCGCGAAAGTTGTCTGAAAACGGATCAAGGTACTTCCGAAAAGAATACCGGATCTTTCACCGGACAAAAACAATATCGGCGAAGGCATGCGACCGACATAAACGAAACGACACAAGCCAAATGAGCGTAATAGACCTGATCGTCGGACTCCTGATGCTGTGGGCCGTATTCAACGGCTGGCGGCAGGGGCTTATTCTGCAACTTTGCTCGCTCGCAGGCATTGTCCTGGGGGCGTGGCTCGGCATCCGCTTCGGTACCGAAGCGGGCGCATTGCTGCATCTGGACGAAGAGTTCGCGGCGGCAGGCGGTTTCCTGGCGGTCTTCGTGGTCGTACTGATCGCGGTGGCGATCGTGGGACGGCTGTTGCGCAAGGTGTTTCATTTCGCAGGCTTCGGCATCCCGGACCATCTGCTGGGTGTCGCGGTATCCGCAGCCAAGACGCTGCTGGTCCTCGGGCTGCTCTTCTCGGCTTTCGAATCTCTGAACAAGGACCATACGCTGGCCGAGGAAAAGACGCTCGACCGGTCGGTATGCTACCGTCCGATGATCCGTCTGGCGGATTCGCTCTTCCCGCTGCTCGAATGGGCCAAAGAGCAGGTATCAATCGATGAACAAGAATTATGGAGCGACAATTCACCGGAACGGTAATCCGCACGACGGGCAGCTGGTACGACGTCCGCACGGACGCCGGGGAAACGGTCAAGTGCCGTATCCGGGGACGCCTGCGTCTGAAAGGCGTACGTTCGACCAACCCCGTAGTCGTGGGCGACCGGGTCGTCTGCGAACGGGACGAAGAGGACGCCGGAGTCATCTGCGAAGTAGTGCCGCGCCGCAACTACATCATTCGCAGGGCCTCGAACCTCTCCAAAGAGTCGCACATCATCGCCGCCAACCTCGACCGGGCGCTGCTGGTCGTGACGCTGTTCTCTCCCGTGACGGCTCCGGAGTTCATCGACCGCTTCCTGGTAACCTGCGAGGCCTACCGCGTACCCGTCACGATTCTGCTGGCCAAAGCCGACCTGGCGGCACAGGATCCCGAAGCCGTAGCCGCATTCAAAGCCACCTATGAAAGCGCCGGGTACTCCGTCCTCGAGTTTTCGGCGTTCGACGGCACCGGCATCGAGGCCGTGCGGGAACTGCTGAAGGGACACACGACCCTGCTGGCCGGCAACTCCGGAGTGGGGAAATCGACCCTGGCCGGAACCGTCGAGCCGGGGCTCGACATCCGCACGGGCGATATCTCCGAAAGCCATCGCAAGGGCCGCCACACCACGACCTTCTCGACGATGTACCCCCTTTCGTCGGGAGGCTACCTGATCGACACGCCCGGCATCAAGGGCTTCGGACTGATCGACATCGCCGATGCCGAGTTGTGGCACTACTTCCCCGAAATGATGCGCCTGGCCCCCCAATGCCGCTTCTACAACTGCACCCATGTCCACGAACCGGGCTGCGCCGTGCGCGAGGCCGTAGAACGGGGCGAAATATCTTGGCAGCGCTACGAAAGTTACCTGAAAATGCTCGACGACGATGACAAATACCGCAAATAAACCCCTCGACTGGTACGCGGAACGTACGGCTTACCTCACGGAATTCATGTCCGAAGAGCGGCGGCAGGTGTTGCAACGCACCCTCGACAGCCGCACGCGCTACATGACGATCCTCACCGAAAACACCTACCATGCCCAGAACGCCAGTGCGCTGGTGCGCCACTGCGAAGCCTTCGGCATACAGGACATCCACACCGTAGAAACCCGCTGCAAGTTCAACCCCAACGTCAATATCGTGCGGGGCACGGACAAATGGATCGACCTGCACCGCCACCGCACTACGGCCGAAGCGATCGCCGACCTGAAGGGGCGGGGTTATCGCATCGTGGCGACCACGCCTCACCGCGAAGACAAGACTCCCGAAACGTTCGATGTCGCGGCTTCCCCCTTCGTGCTGGTCTTCGGCACCGAGCACGCCGGCATCTCGGACGAGATCGTCGCTGCGGCCGACGAATTTCTCCGCATCCCGATGTGCGGCATGGTCGAGAGTCTCAATGTATCGGCTTCGGCGGCCATTCTGATCTACATGCTCTCGTCCCGGATGCGGGAAACGGTTCCCGACTGGCGTCTGACTGCCGGAGAACGGGCCGAAATCCTCTATCGCTGGACCTTCGCCTCGGTGAGAGACGCCGAAGCGATTCTCCGACGCAAATATCCCGAAGAATAAGGAAAACGATGAATACGATACTACGCAAACAGTTCCTGGCCCACGTCGGCCAAACCTCGCCCGAACCCATGATGATCGAGGTGGCCCGGGCCGAGGGAGTTTTCTTCTATACCCCTGAAGGCAAACACTACTACGATCTGGTGGCGGGCGTTTCGGTCAGCAACGTCGGCCATGCCAATCCCCGCGTGGTAGAAGCCGTGCAGCGGCAGGCGGCCGACTACATGCACATCATGGTCTATGGCGAGATGATCGAGCGGCCGCAGGTGCGGTACGCCGCACGCATCGCCGAGCTGCTGCCGGGAGAACTTTCGAGCGTCTATTTCGTCAATTCGGGCGCCGAAGCGATCGAAGGGGCCCTGAAGCTCGCCAAGCGATACACGCACCGCACGGAGCTGGTCTCGATGCGCCGGGCCTATCACGGTTCGACGCAGGGAGCCATGAGCCTGATGGGTGAGCCCGAAGGCGAGGAGTGGAAGGGCGCATTCCGGCCGTTGCTGCCCGATGTGCGGGCGATCGACTTCAACGATTTCGACCAACTGCGACTCATCACCCGCCGCACGGCCTGCGTCGTGGTCGAACCCGTGCAGGGCGAAGCGGGCGTACGGCCCCCGGTTCCCGGATGGCTCGAAGCCCTGCGGCGACGCTGCGACGAGGTGGGTGCGCTGCTCGTCTTCGACGAAATTCAAACCGGGATGGGACGCACGGGCGAAATGTTCGCCATGTGCAAGTACGGCGTCACACCCGACATCGTCTGCCTGGCCAAAGCCTTCGGCGGCGGGATGCCTCTCGGAGCCTTCGTATCGCGCAAAGAGATCATGGACACGCTGCAAACCGCCCCTACCCTGGGGCACATCACCACCTTCGGCGGACATCCGGTCTGCTGCGCAGCGGGACTGGCGGCCCTTGAATATCTGTTGGAAACCGGCACGGTGGAACACGTCGAAGGCAGAGGCGTCCTCTACGAATCGCTGCTGGCGGATCATCCGCAGGTCGTGGAAATCCGGCGCAGCGGCCTGCTGCTGGCCGTCGAACTGGGCTCGTCGGCCAAGATGTTCCGTATGATGGAGCTCTTCAAGGAGGCGGGCATCCTGAGCGACTGGTTCCTCTACTGCGATACGGCGTTCCGCATCTCGCCGCCGCTCACGATCACCGAGGAGGAAGTGCGCGACAGCGCCCGCCTGATCCGCGAATGCCTCGACCGAATCTGACGGCGAATTATCGGCAGCGCTCCAACGAAACAAGCAATATTCAACAGAAATCCCCGGCGCAGCGAATCTGCGCCGGGGATTTCGACTCGAAGGATTTCGCTGTTTCAGCAAAACGCTACTGCTCCGTCATCGGCCCGCGAGCTACGGCCGCATCGTAGTCGGCATTGGTGAAAGTGTAGGTCCAAACCCAATGGGACAAATCGTTTTCCACCGGCATATCCTCCCATACATACTCCTTCTCATTACACGGATTGTAAGGAGCCGCCGGATACTCCTTCGGTCTTGTGAAAACACCGCCGTAAGGCCCGTCGTCAAATACAATTTCAATCCCATGCATTACATACAAATCAGGTGATGGTGGAAGAGCAATAAATCCGATCATCGTTTTCGAAATACGCTCTCCGGGCAACATGATCTCATCTTCGAACTGACCGTTCACAGTCATCGTAATCCGATGATCGCTGGCATTCACCCAGACAAAGTGGCCGATTCCGGGCGGATCCACATCCTCTCCGTTGTCCTTATCACAACCACACAACCCGAAAAACAGGATCGCAAATAATAACAGTCGCTTTTTCATAATATGGCCTCGTTTTTAATAAGTATCTTCGTTATCGATCATAGTGTATATATTCCAAAAACGATTGATCGTTTCTGCGTTGTAACCGTGACGCCCCGCATATTGAATGATCCAGCCACCCGCTTCCCGGCTGTTTTTCGACCCGAAAGCTATTTCCTGAATCTCCCGCGCAGACGGAATACTGTTCCGGAACGCCTCCCCCTCTTCGAATGCCGGAAAATACCGTAAAAAGACCGCTAAAATATTTATGGCAGGCGGATTTATAAGTTCGAAGGAACGGGAAACACTCACACTCCTATCCAAAGATACTGAATACGCTTCTGATTTACAAACTTACGGATGGAAATTCGCACAAAAATTTCCGCCGAAACAGCCGTTTCGGCGGAAAGCGAATCGCAACCGTTCGACTATTCTTCCGAAAACCGTTTTAATTCCGCGATCTCCTCCGCCCAACGCGATTCGTCGGGGGTTTCGAGAATCAGCGGCATGTCGTCGAAGCGGGAGTCGCGGGCGATGTACCGGAAACACTCGATCCCCAACACACCCTCGCCCAGCGGAGCATGACGATCGACATGGCTGCCGAGCGTCTTCAACGTATCGTTCAGGTGCATCCCCCGCAGGTATTTCAGTCCGACGATCCGATCCAGCTCGGAGAATGTCGCATCGCAAGCCGCAGCGGTACGCAGGTCGTATCCGGCCGTAAACGCATGACAGGTATCAATGCAGATACCCACGCGCGACTTGTCCTCGACCTTGTCGATGATATACGCCAGGTGTTCGAACCTGAATCCCAGGTTGGAACCTTGTCCGGCCGTGTTCTCGATGACGGCCGTGACGCCCTGCGTGCGGTCGAGGGCGATATTGATCGACTCGGCGATGCGGTCCAGGCACTCCTCCGTCGAAATTCGGTTCAGGTGGCTGCCCGGATGGAAATTAAGACGGTCGAGGCCGAGGGCCTGGCAGCGGCTCATTTCGTCGATGAAGGCCGTCCGGGACTTCTCGAGCCCTTCGCGCTCGGGATGCCCCAGGTTGATCAGGTAACTGTCGTGCGGCAGGATGCTCCGGGGCACGTAACCCCCGGCCCGGCAATTCTCTCCGAAAGCCGCGATCTGGGCCGGCGTCAGGGGCGGTGCGCTCCACTGACGCTGGTTTTTGGTAAAAAGGGCGAAGCCCGTAGCTCCTATTTTATGTGCATTCAAAGGGGCGTTTTCAGGACCGCCCGCAGCACTTACGTGTGCTCCGAAATATTTCATACTGTTCGCTTTATCTTATTATTTATCGTTTTGCTAACAAATGTAGCGATTTTTGTAGAGAAATCCCTAAATTTGTTGTATCAATTAGTTGCTTATGAAACAATTTTACCTGCTTTCAACCCTCCTCTACGCCCTGGCGATAAGCAATCCCGTGTCTGCACAGATCACGATCGACGAAATCAAGACCGACCCCTCGGAAAGAATCCTCAAAAACGAAGTCCGCCCCACGACGGTCGATGCACAGAGTTATTTCAGCTGCGCCCGCTACCGTGCCGAGCGTGCCGCGATCCGCAAGGAGCGCAATACCCTCGAATTCGGCGGCGGCATACTCGGATCGGTCACCTCGTACAGCGATTCGTGGATCGAAACTTCGGGCGGCGATAACTCGATCGGTCTGGCCGCCACGCTTTTCCTGCATCACACCTTTACCAAACAGCGCTTTACCATCGAAACCAAGTTCGATGCCAAGTTCGGCTACAACCGGATGAATATCGAAGTCGCCGGCGACGGAGGCTCTACGACCAGCGAGGGCACTTGGTATAAAAATCAGGACGAATTTCAGATTTCGACCAATCCCGCCTACATCATCAACAAGAGCTGGCAGGTCGGCTCGATCATCAAGTTCCGCAGCCAGTTCGCCAACGGTTACGTGTCGCGCTCGCAACAGACGGCCGACGACCGGAAAAGCACCTTCATGTCGCCGGGTTACCTCGACATATCGGGCGGTTTCACCTACACCTGCCCCCTCGAACGTTTTCCGATCAAGATCAACCTCTCGCCGATCGCCCTGAGCGCCGTATTTGTCGAAAGCGCCAAAGTCCGCAAAAACGAATGGGACGACAAACCGGGGTGGCAGGCTTACGGCCTTTCGAATGCAAACAAAACCTCGAAATACGAGGGAGGTTCTTCGATCCAGATCGACTTCGACCGGACGTTCGGCAGGAAGGGCATCTTCCGCTACCGCACCACGCTCTTCTCCTTCATTGGCTGGTTGTCGAATTTGAACATGAAAAACAGATATACCAGCGTCAGCGCCTACGAAAAAGCCCTCCAAACCTGGAGTGACGCGCAGGGAGTCGGCGACAAACCGATGCTGCAAATCCATCCGACGGTACGCTGGGAAAATACCATCGACATCAAGGCAACAAAATACCTCACCACGACGTTCAATTTCCAGCTTTACTACAACCGGGCGCAAAACTACGACATCCAGACCCAGTTGCTGTTGAGCGTGGGACTGACCTATACGTTCAAGAACAAATAAGCGGCGATCATCATGAACGCCCCATAAAACCGACGAAAACACGATGTACCGAAACTCCCGTCTTGCGATCCTGCTCCCGATCCTGCTCGCCGCAGCCGTTGTGCTGGGGCTGCTGTTGGGACGCTATCTGGGTCGCAGCACTCCCGAAGCCCAACTGCGGAACCTGGTCGAACAACTGACCCATCCGACCAACAAACTAGCCTATACGCTCTCGCTGATCGAAACGGAATACGTCGATTCGGTGTCGATGGATTCGCTCTCCGAGCAGGTGATCCCCCTGCTGATGGAGGAGCTCGACCCCCACTCGGTCTATATCCCCAAATCGGAAATGGAGGCGGTGAACGAGCCGTTGCAGGGTGAGTTCGACGGCATCGGCGTAGTCTTCAACATGGCGCCCGACACGGTCATCGTGCTCAATGTCATCCCTTCGGGACCGAGCGACAAGGCCGGAGTGAAGGCCGGCGACCGCATTATCCGGATCAACGATTCGCTGGTGGCAGGGCAAAAGATCCCCAACAACGAGATTGTCAAACGGCTGCGGGGCAAACGCGGCACACAGGTCAAGTTATCGCTCGAACGGCAGGGAATCGCAGAACCGGTCGAAGTCGAAGTGACACGCGGCGCCATTCCGATCAAAAGCCTCGAAGCGGCCTTCATGCTGCCCGACAGCATCGGCTACATCAAACTCTCCCAGTTCGCCATCACCTCGCACAACGAGCTCATCACCGCCTTGAACAACCTCAAGGCACAAGGTATGAAGCGATTGATCTTCGACCTGCGGGGCAATCCCGGCGGTTTCCTCGACCAGGCGATCCGCATCGCCAACGAATTCCTGCCGGCCGACAAGCTGATCGTCTATACCGAAGACCGGCGCCACAACCGCACGGACGAAATTAGCGACGGAAACGGCACGATCCAGGAGCTGCCCCTGGCGGTGCTGATCGACGAATTCAGCGCCTCCTCCAGCGAAATTCTGGCCGGAGCGCTGCAAGACAACGACCGGGGTACGATCATCGGACGCCGCTCGTTCGGCAAAGGACTCGTACAGCGGCAGATACCCTATCCCGACGGCTCGGCCCTGCGGCTCACCGTCGCACGCTACTATACCCCCACGGGTCGCTCGATCCAGAAACCCTACACCAACGGCGATGCGCTGGGGTATGAAGAAGATCTGTGGAACCGTTACCGGCACAACGAGTTTTTCTCGGCAGACAGCATCCACTTCGACGATTCGCTGCGCAAGGTAACACCCGGCGGCAAGGTGGTTTACGGCGGAGGCGGCATCATGCCCGACCTGTTCGTGCCGGTCGATACGACCGACGTGACCCGCTATTTCCTCGAGGTGTCGGGACGCAACATCCTCTTCCGCTATACGCTCGAATACGCCGACCGTCACCGCGACGCTCTGAACGCCGTGAAGACCATTCCGGAACTCCAGGCCCTGCTCGATGCCGACAAGGAGCTGATGAACGACTTCATCCGATACGCAGCCCGCAACGGCGTACAGCCCGACTACAAGGACATCGCCCGCTCGCGCAAGCTGATCGAAGCCCAGTTACGGGCCTACATCGGACGGAACACCCCCCTGAACGAAGCGGGATTTTACGTGAATATCTACCCGATCGACCCCGTCATGCTGCGGGCGGTCGAAGTGCTTAAAACCCAGAACGACCATGACTAAACGAATCATCGGACTGATCCTGGCCATCGCCGCTATCGCGGTAATCGTCATCGCCGCCATCCGCCACAACACCTATACTTCGATGATCGGACCGGCTGCAACCGAAATGCCCGCACCCGAAAAAACGGGGCAAAAAAAAACGGCGCCGGAAACTCTGCGGGCCGATTCGCTCACTGCGGCCAAACCCGACACGGTACGGCAAACGGGTGGCCATGCAGGGCCGGAACAGTAATCGAAAACAATCTTACGATCGGAATATTCCCGTTCGGCCGTTGCTGCCGAACACGCGGGTCCGAACATGCAATCCGACCTCTGCACGGTTCACGCGAAAAAGCTTCGGTCAAATTCCCGGATAGAAATCCCCGGCACAGATTCGCTGTGCCGGGGATTTCGACTCGAAGGATTTCGCTGTTTCAGCAAAACGCTACTACTCCTTCATCGGCCCGCGAGCTACGGCCGCATCGTAGTCGGCGTTGGTAAACGTATAAGTCCATTGTCGCTGAAGCATTCCGCTCTCCTTATATTCCTCTCCCATCTCTTAATTATATTCGTCACACGGATTGTACGGCGCAGTCGGATACTCCGTCGGGATGGAGAAAACACCGCCATAAGGCCCGTCATCGAAAGAAATTTTCATCCCCTCTATCGTATAAGAACGTGGTGATGGCGGAAAAATAAATCCGATCATCGTTTCCGAAATATGCTCTTTCGGGAGCAAAACTTCATTTTCAAATCTGCCTATTACGGTCAATGTTATGCGGTGATCGCTTTCGTTTTGCCAAACATAATGTCCGACACTCGCCATATCAACATTTTCATCATCCTTGTCTCTGCAACCAGCTATCAAAAAAGCTATTGTTATCAGAAAAAACAATCGTTTCATTATCGGAACTTTTTTAATTATAGTTAGTAAGAATCCTCGTTAGCAACCATACTGTACACCCTCCAAAAACGATCGATCGTTTCTGCGTCGTAACCGTGACGCCCCGCATATTGAATGATCCAGCCACCCGCTTCCCGGCTGTTTTTCGACCCGAAAGCTATTTCCTGAATCTCCCGCGCAGACGGAATACTGTTCCGGAACGCCTCCCCCTCTTCGAATGCCGGAAAATACCGTAAAAAGACCGCTAAAATATTTATGGCAGGCGGATTTATAAGTTCGAAGGAACGGGAAACACTCACACTCCTATCCAAAGATACTGAATACGCTTCCGATTTACAAACTTGCGAATGGAAATCCGCACAAAAATTCCCGCCGAAACAGCCGTTTCGACGGGAAGCGAATCGCAACCGTTCGACTATTCTTCCCAAAACCGTTTTAATTCCGCGATCTCCTCCGCCCAACGCAATTCGTCGGGGGTTTCGAGAATCAGCGGCATATTCCGCAAAGGAGGAATTCATATTCTATATTTTTTGAAATATGCAGGGCTTTCGTTACTTTTGTCGCCAGAAATTAATGACTTCTATGGGGCGCAAATTCGCTGCGGTACTTTGCTCGACCCTCCTGCTCTCGCCGGGATGGCTCGGAGGAACGGGATTCACCCTCCTGTTCGGATTGGTGCCGCTGCTCTGGATCAGCGATTCGTACGACGCTTCCCGCCGCTCGTGGTGGAAAGTTTTCGGCTGGGCGCTCCTCACCTTCGTACTCTGGAATGTTTCTACGATCTGGTGGATCTGGCTGGCCACTCCCGTAGGCCCTTTCGCCGCGACGATCGCCTCGTCTTTCCTGAACATGGTCGCCTTCATGCTCTTCCATACGGTTTCGAAAAAGGGACCGAAGGCATTGGCCTACACGCTGCTCGTTTCAGGCTGGATCGCCACGGAGTTCTGGTACACGACCGGCGACTTCTCCTGGCCCTGGCTGCTGCTGGGCAACGGATTCTCGCACGAAGTGTGGGCCGTGCAATGGTACGAATACACGGGCATCTTCGGCGGTACGCTCTGGGTGCTTCTCTCGAATATCCTGCTTTACGAGGCCTGGCGCCGTCGGCGCGACGCAAAAGCCTGGACCTGGGCCGGAGCGGTCGTACTCCTTCCGATTCTCGTTTCGCTGGGCATTTTCTGGAGTTACGAAGCACCTGACGAAGGCTCGGTCACGGTATCCGTAGTGCAGCCCAACATCGACTGTTACGACAAATTCGCTGCGGGAACGGAGCAGATGCAGGAAAGGCTGCTGCTCTCGATGATCGAAGAGGCTCCCGCAGGCTCCGACTTCATCGTACTGCCCGAAACGGTCTGGCCCTACGCCTACGACGAGCGCTATCTGCCGCAGGCTCCGGTCGTTACGAAAATAAGAGAGATCCTGCGCGAAAAATCTTCCGGTGCGATGATCGTCACAGGAGCCGAAACCATCGTCTATTATCCGCCGGAGGAACAGACGGAAACCGCCCGTCAAAACGAACGGGGAGCTTTTTACGACAAATTCAACTCGACGCTCGGCATCGACACGGCCGCCTGCCTCCCGATCCACCACAAGGGCCGGCTGGTAATCGGCGTCGAAAGCACTCCGACCTGGATCTTCAAGGCCCTCAAATTCCTGGTGATCGACCTGGGCGGCACGGTGGGGCAACTCGGCGTGGGGGAACCGGGTCCGGCATTCGTTCATAACGGCGTGAGCGTGGGAACCCCGATCTGCTACGAAGGGCTCTACGGCAACTTCTACGGCGGATTCGTACGCGAGGGAGCCAGAGCCCTGCTGATTTCGTCGAACGACGGCTGGTGGGGCGACACACCCGGTCACAAACACCTCTTCTCGATCGCCCGCCTGCGGGCCGTCGAACACCGCCGGGCCATCGCCCGCAGCGCCAACACCGGCACTTCGGGATTCATCGACACGCGCGGGGACGTGCAGCAAAAGCTGGGCTGGGACCGTCGCGGCATCCTCACCGGAGAGGTCGAACTCAACAGCGAACTGACTTTTTACACCCGATACGGCGACTACCTGGGACGAATTTCGGAGCTCCTCATGGGACTCTGCATCCTCTATTACATCGCCTATCGGATCAAGAAGAAAAACCATCTGGTGAAGTAACCGGAACAGACATACGACCGCTAACAAGACCCGCATAAATCCGAAGGGGGCCGGAACTTTTGCATTATGAATTACAACCAAACGCTCGAATTCCTATTTTCATCGCTCGTTTCGTACCAGGAGAAGGGGCCCGAAGCCTATAAACCCGGACTGGAACGCATCACCGCATTCTGCAAGCACCTGGGCAATCCCCAGCGCAACTATTTCACGATCCACGTGGCCGGCACCAACGGCAAAGGCTCCGTGTCGCACATGCTCGCCTCGGTACTCCAGCAGGCGGGCTACCGCACGGGGCTCTACACCTCGCCTCACCTGCGCGATTTCCGCGAACGGATCCTCGTGGACGGAGAGATGATCCCCAAGCAGAAAGTCGTGAACTTCGTGGACAAACACTACGACTGCATGAAGGAGCTCGGACTCTCGTTCTTCGAGATGTCCACGGCCCTCGCCTTCGACTACTTCGACCAGAGCGACGTCGAGGTCGCCGTCATCGAAACGGGACTGGGCGGACGGTTGGACGCCACCAACCTCATCATCCCGATCGTGAGCGTCATCACCAACATCGGACTCGACCACATGGCCCTGCTGGGCGACACGCTTCCCAAAATCGCAGCCGAGAAAGCGGGAATCATCAAAAAAAGCATCCCGGTCGTGATCGGCGAGAAGAGCGACGAATACAACCACGTCTTCGACCAGGCGGCAACGGCCATGATGTCCAAAATCGTCTATGCCGAAAACGATTTCGCGTGCATCAACCATTCGACGGAAGGGGATTTCCAGAAATTCAGCATCCAGCGCCACCGCGACAACAAAGTTTTCAACCTGGAACTGGACCTTACGGGCAATTACCAGGTACACAACATACTGACGGCAATCGCCGTCATCGACCTGCTGCACCAGGAAACCCCGCTGACGATCAGCCTGCGCGCGCTCACGGAAGGCATGCGCACCGTCGCTTCGGGCACGGCCCTGCAAGGCCGGTGGCAGAAGCTCGGCGACAAACCTCTCACGATCTGCGATACGGGACACAACGCCCACGGCATCCGCTACGTTGCGGAACAGTTGGCCGCAACCCCCCACCGCGACCTCTACTGCGTACTGGGATTCGTCAATGACAAAGACCTATCGAGCGTACTGCCTCTGTTTCCCAAAGAGGCCCGTTATATCTTCACGCAGCCCGGCAACGAACGGGCGCTTCCGGCCGGCAAGCTGGCTGAAAAAGCGGCTGCATACGGTCTTCGGGGCGAAGTGGCCGACACGGTGAGCGGGGCATTGGCCCGGGCGCGGGAGATGGCCTCGGAGGAGGACATGATCTTCATCGGAGGCAGCAATTTCGTCGTCGCCGAAGTGCTCGAATAAACCCTAAGTCACCTTTGGCGAAAGCCATTACCTAAAAGCCGGAAGGAAACATTTCCTTCCGGCTTTTCAATCGTGGCCGGCACTGCCGACCCGGCTGCAAAAACTCTTGCGGCATAGCTGTCGCGCCTTCGTCCGCCTCTTCCCGGCCGGCCTTCTCTTGTTTCACGGCTTCGGCAAAACAACCGCCCGTCCCGCACCAGCCGACCGGAAATACCGGACTTTAAGCCTCTCCGATCTTGGGACCTCCGCCCAGCGGGAAATCGCCGGGAGAATGGCGCTGCGGAGCCGGTATTTCGATTTTCCCCACATTGCTTTCATAGCGGGTAATGTTCTCCTGCAGGGAGAGCAGCAGGCGCTTGGCATGTTCCGGAGTCAGGATCACACGACTCTTGACTTTGGCCTTCGGCACACCGGGAAGGACCGTCGCAAAGTCGATGATAAATTCCGAAACCGAATGCGCGATGATCGCCAGATTGATGTAATTACCCTGAGCTACGTCCTCGCCCAGATCTATCTCCATTTTTTGATTCTCTGCCATAGTATTGAATTTTTAGCGTGTATGGACAAAATTATCCATTTTTCGATCCCTCTCCCGACCCGAGAAGGCAAAGTTATGGAGAACTTATCAACATTATAGAACAACGATTCTCCTTTCGACCCTCTTTTCCGCCCTTTTTCCGAAACCGGGCCGAATTTTAAGTTAGTTTTCGTATCTTTGCGAAGAAAACCTGCAAGAAAGAGCATGTATCTGGAAATCATCGAGATTTTGCTGCGCGGATTCTGCGTCGGCGTCGCCGCGTCGATCACGGTAGGACCGGTGGCCGTTCTGTGCATCCAGCGGACCCTCAGCAAAAGCCGCCGCTCGGGGATCGTGTCGGGGCTCGGTGTAGCCGCTGCCGATACGCTGATGGCGATGATCGCTTACTTCTGCTACTCGATGCTCCAGGCTCAAATCGACCAGTACAACCAGTTGCTGCGCGTAATCGCCGGCATCTTCGTAGTCATCGTAGGCGTCTATATCTTCTTTCAGAACCCGGTACCGCAGATCCGCCGCAACCGGGCCGGCAAGACCAGCCTTACGCAGGACTTCGCTTCGATTTTCGGCCTTACGATCGCCAATTTCGTGCTGGTCATTCCCTATATCCTGACTTTCTTCGCGGTTTTCAAAATTTCGACGATCGAAACCTTCGACGTCGCCGGCCTGGGACGGGGATTTCTCGTCATCGTAGGATTCTTCGGAGGCGCTATCCTCTGGTGGACCTCCCTGGCTTTCCTGATCAACCTTTTCCGGCGCCGCTTCCGCCCCCGCCACATGCTCACGATCAACCATGTGGCCGGCATTATTATCGGAGTACTCGGCGTCTATACGATTTTATCCACCTTCTTCAACCTCATCCCCCATGGAATGCTCCAAGCCTAAAAAGATCATCATAGCCATCGACGGATTCTCCTCGTGCGGCAAAAGCACCTTCGCCAAAACCATCGCAGCCAAGCTGGGATATATCTTCATCGACACGGGGGCCATGTACCGCGCCGTAACGCTCTATGCGCTCGAACACGGCGCCATCGTTTCGGGCATCGTGGACGAAGAGAAGGTGATCGCCCTGCTCGACGACATCTCGATCGACTTTCGCTTCAACCCCGAACGGGGCGCGAGCGACATCTACGTCAATGGCGACCGGGCGGAGGGACGCATCCGCACGATCGAAGTGAGCAACTGCGTGAGCCGCGTCAGCTCGATCCGCCAGGTACGCGAAAAACTCGTGGCTATGCAGCAGGCGATGGGTCGCCAGCGGGGCGTGGTCATGGACGGACGCGACATCGGCACGGTGGTATTCCCCAATGCCGAAATGAAAATCTTCATGACGGCGGATCCCGAAGTCAGGGCCCGGCGCCGCTACGACGAACTGCTGGCCAAAGGCGACTCCGTATCGCTCGAGGAGATCCGGGCCAACATCGTCGCACGCGACAAGGCCGACATGACACGCGCGATCTCGCCGCTGCGCCAGGCCGACGACGCCGTAGTGCTGGACAACAGCCACATGACCGTCGAAGAGCAAATGACCTGGTTCATGGAGCGTTTCGATAGGATAGCTTGCGGCCGATGACCGCACCGCATAAAATACAATAACGAACAACCTCGGCGATGAGAGTCGAAATCGACAGCCATTCCGGTTTTTGCTTCGGAGTCGTGAGAGCGATCTCCCGGGCGGAAGAGGCTCTGCAAGAACAGGGCGAGGTCTTCTCGCTCGGGGATATCGTACACAACCGCGTCGAAGTGCAGCGCCTCGAGCGGCTCGGCATGCACACGGTGACCCACGATCAGATGCCGGGACTGAAAGGGCGGAGTCTCTTCATCCGGGCGCATGGAGAACCTCCTTCGACCTACCGGCTGGCGGAAGAGCTGGGCATCGAGCTGATCGACGCGACCTGTCCGGTCGTGGCCAAACTCCAGCGGCGCGTCGTCGAGGCGCACGAAAAGATGCGGCAGGTCGGAGGACAGGTAGTAATACTCGGCAAGCGGGGACATGCCGAAGTGATCGGGCTCACCGGGCAGGTCGAAGCCCCCACGCTGGTCGTCGAAACAGAGGAAGACCTTGACCAGATCGACTTCACACGTCCGATCTATTTCCTTTCGCAGACCACGCAAAGCATCTCCCTGTTCCAGCACCTGTGCGACCGGATGCGCAGCCGGGCCACCGACCCTGCGCAGGTCTTCGCCCACGACACGATCTGCCGCCAGGTATCCAATCGCGAAAGTCACCTCGAGGAGTTCGCAGGGCGATTCGACGTAATTATCTTCGTCTGCGGCCGCAAGTCGAGCAACGGCAGGGTCCTTTTCGAAGTGTGTCGCCGGGCCAATCCCCGCAGCTATAACGTCGAAGAGGCTTCGGAGCTGCGTCCCGAATGGTTCGAAGGAGCCGAATCCGTCGGTATCTGCGGCGCTACGTCCACCCCCAAGTGGCTGATGCAGGAAGTGGCCGATGCGGTCGCCGGGCAAGGGCGGTGAAACAAAAAATCCGAAATACGGACGCAAAACGCCGGCACGTGCCTCCGTATCGGAAACAGACAAGAAATTCAACCTTATAAAAACGATAACGACCATGAAGTACCTGATCCGTTCCGTAAAATATTTTATCGCGCTCTGCGTTCTATATCTGATTATCATGGCGCTGATGCTGCTCACGAATACCTCGGTGCTGACCCCTTCGGAAACCTTCTCGGCCCTCGTCCACTCCACACGCGGACAGGTGCTGATCGTCGCGGTGGTGCTTCTTTCGGCCCTGTATCCCAAGTTCGGCTTCATCCGCCGGCAGGAGATCGGCAGCCTGCGCAAGAACCGCGAGCAGATCCTCAATGCCTTCGTTTCGGAGGGCTTCAAGCCGGTCCGGGAATCCGAACACGAAATGGTGTTCCGGGCAGACTCCCTCTTCAAGCGGCTCACGCTCCTTTTCGAAGATGAAATCCGAGTCACCCAGACCGGGGAATGGATCACGATCGAAGGTATTCGCCGGGGCGTAGCCCGGGTTTATTACCGCCTGCAGTCCTATCTCGAAAGAACACGCAATGAAAATGAATAAGAAACGTCCCATACTTCGCCGCGCGGCGATTCCTGCGGTCCTCGCCCTGCTTTGCACGCTCTTCTGGTTCGGCAAGCCCAACGATTTCGGGCTGGGCCGAAACATGGAGCTACTGGTCAATATGATGCGGGAGCTTTCGCTCTTCTACGTCGATGAAGTCGATCCCGACCAACTGATGCAGGATGCCGCCGAAGGCATGACTCGCAACCTCGACCCCTACACCGAATTTCTGCCCGAAGAGCAGATGTCGAACTTCGACCTGCTCACCACGGGCAAGTACGGAGGCATCGGTTCGATGATCCGCAAGAAAGGCGATTACGTAATTTTCGCACAGCCCTACGAAGGCTCCCCGGCCGACCGAGCCGGCATCCGCATCGGCGACAAGATCCTCTCGATCGAAGGCGAGGACACCAAGGGTTGGGACCCCGCACAGATAAGTTCCGCCCTGAAAGGCACGCCCAACACCACCGTCCGAATCGTCATCGAACGGTTGATCGGCGGCGGGCACGACACTCTCACTCTGACGCGCGAACGGGTAGCCATTCCCAGCGTCCCCTACGCCGGGTTCGTCGCAAAAGGGATCGGATATATCCAGCACAGCGACTTCACCGAAGGATCGTACGAAGAGATGCGCACCGCGATCGAGAAACTCCGCACACAGGATACCCTGCGGGGATTGATCCTCGACTACCGGGGCAACGGAGGCGGCATTCTGCAGGAAGCCGTCAAGATCGTTTCTATGTTCGTTCCCAAAGGTACGGAGGTGGTCCGCACCAAAGGACGGGCCGCTACGCAGGAGAATGTCTTCCGCACCGCGAACGATCCGATCCTGCCCGATCTGCCGTTGGCCGTGCTGATCAACGGCAATTCGGCTTCGGCGGCCGAGATCGTCGCCGGCTCGCTCCAGGATCTCGACCGGGCCGTACTGATCGGACAGAAGAGCTTCGGAAAGGGCCTCGTGCAGACGACCCGTCCGCTGGGATACAATACCCTGCTGAAACTCACGACCGCCAAATACTACATTCCCTCGGGGCGCTGTATCCAGGCCATCGACTACTCCTCGCGCAAGCAGGACGGCACGGTCGGCAAGGTAGCCGATTCGCTCGTACGGGAATTTACGACCCGCGGCGGCCGCAAAGTCTATGACGGCGGCGGCATTTCGCCCGACATAGCCACCGAGCCTCAGTACATCAGCCGTTTCGCCGTTACTCTGCTGGCTATGGGATTCATCGAGGATTTCGTGGACGAATACATGCAGGAACACCACACCGACACGATCGACAACCGCACGTTCTCGATCACCGATGCGGACTACGACGCCTTCGTCAAATTTATGGAAGGCAAGGAAGTCCCCTACGAATCGGAAACCCGCCGGGTGCTCAAGGTCCTGAAGGAAGCGGCCGAAAACGACCTTTACAGCGACCTGGCCCAGGAAATCACAGCGATTGAGGGCGACCTGAAAGACGACACGCAGACCAATCTGCATACCTATCGGAAAGAGATCGCCGAAACGATCAACAACGACATCGTTCTGCGTCACAGCTATCAGGCCGGCGTGATCGAACATAACCTGGGTGACGACACCGAGGTTCTCCGGGCTACCGAGGTGTTGGAAAATCCGACGGAATACCAAGAAATCACGACCGTGCAGACGTCCGAAAAGAAATAACCGGCTTATGCTCAAACTGGGGCGCAAAATACTCTCGTTCCGCAAGCGGATCGTAGCCATCGTCGTCGGAGTGACGATGGTGACGCTGTCCCTGCTGTTCACCAACGACATGGCCCGCCGCCTGCGGGAGAAGGAACAGCACGAAGTGGCCCTCTGGGTACACGCCATGGAGCGCGTGATGAGCGACTCGAGCAACGACCCCTTCGTCCAAGACATCCTGAGTCAGCGCAACAACATCCCCTTCATCATCACCAATCAGAACCTGAAGGTATTGCACTCGCATCTCATTCCCGAAGAGATCATCAACCATCCCGACCGCCTGCGCAAGAAGATCAACCAGCTCACCGAAGAGAATACCCCGATCACGATCCAATACTACTGGGGCAAAGACCACAAACACATCATATTCTTCGGCCAGTCCCGGCTGCTCAAGACCCTCTACTGGTTCCCCTACATCCAGCTCTCCGTCATTGCGATCTTCATCCTGCTGGGTTTCATCGCTTTCCGCTCGACCAAGCAGGACGAGCAGAACCGCGTATGGATCGGACTGGCCAAAGAAACGGCGCACCAACTGGGTACCCCCACCTCCTCGCTGCTGGGATGGATCGAATACCTGCGCACGCAGCCCGTCGATCAGGGTGCCGTCGAAGAGATGAACAAGGACTTGAGCCACCTGATGAAGATCGTGGACCGCTTCTCGAAAATCGGATCGGAAACCCCGCTCACCCCGGAGAACATCAACGAAGTGGTAAGCGGATCGGTCATGTACTTCCGGACCCGGGCACCCCGCAACGTCACCATCGACTACAACGGCCTGGCCATCGCTCCGGTCAAGGCCCAGATCAACGCCGCCCTGTTCGAATGGGTCGTGGAGAACCTGATCAAAAATTCGCTCGACGCCCTCCAGGGGCACGGACGGATCGATGTGGAGATCTCCTCGGACGAAAAATACGTGATGATCGACATCAAGGATACCGGCAAGGGGATTCCCAAAAGCAACTGGAAACGAATCTTCGAACCGGGTTTCACGACCAAAACCCGGGGATGGGGCCTCGGACTCTCCCTTTCCCGCCGCGTGATCGAAGAGTATCACCAGGGCCGGATCGGCGTCGTTTACTCCGAACTGGGCAAAGGCACCGATATCCGCATTACCCTTAAACGCTACTTCGACTGATGGCCCTGCAACCCGAAATACGCACGGATTCGCTGGAAGGGCAGTTGCCGGACAGCCTGCCGGCAACCGAAGCGGCCCTTCGGGAGTCCATCTTCCGGCTGCGAGATTCGCTGGCGACGATTCCCCCCGATACCTTGCCGTCGGCACCCCCCGTCACAGCCGAAGAGCTGTTCGGAGCCGGTTCGACACTCGTAATCGAACCGTTTCCGGCGCAATCCGCCCGTCCCATATACGAATCGGCCCCCTTCCAGGGAATCGTACTGGTCCTGGTTTTCGCCTATCTGGTCATCATCTACCACAACCTGCGGGAAGTTTATGTCCTCTGCCGGAAGTTGAGTCTCGACCGGTCGAAGCCGGGACGCATGACCGACACGCAGGGCAGCACCTACGCCCGGTTCCTGTGGGCGGCCATCGGAATCGGACTTCCCATGCTGGCTCTATTGACCCTGCGGCTGGCGGACCGTTGGTATCCCATCCCTGAGGTCGTCCCCGAAGCCTGGATCCCGGTACTGGGACTGCTCGCTACGGTCGGCCTGGCCGTTCTCCTGCTTTTCCAGGTAGGACTGCTCCGGATCACGGGTTACGTCACCCTCTCCCGACCGATTACAGATCAGCTCATAGCACTAAAATTCAACTATTTCGCCCTTTCAGTCGTCTTTTTGTGCCCGTTGATCCTGCTCTTCCTGCTGGCCTCGCCCGACACCGGACATATCCTCTCTTTCGGCATCTTCATCCTCGGCGGAGCACTGCTGCTGCTCTACCTGAAAGAGTCGCTCATGCTCTTTCTCTCGAAAAAAATTTCGATTTTGCATTGGTTTTTGTACCTTTGTGCCGTCGAAATTTTTCCCGTGAGCTTCGTGTGGCTCTCGCTGACAAGAATTTGATAACCCGATAAAACCGTTCTGAATTTGAAAGCCCATAGAGTATTGGTTTCACAGCCCCGTCCGGCCGTGGTCGAAAAATCTCCTTTCTACGAATTATCCCAGAAACACAAGGCTGAAATCGAATATATGCCGTTCATCCGCGTAGTAGGGGTATCGCTCAAGGAATTCCGAAGCCAGCGCGTTGAAATACTGGCTCATACGGCCGTCATCTTCACTTCCCGCACGACGGTTGACAGCTTTTTCCACATTTGCGAAGAGGCCCGGATTACGGTTCCCGAAACCATGAAATACATCTGCCAGACGGAAGCCGTAGCACTCTACCTGCAAAAATACATCGTATATCGCAAACGCAAAATTTCTTTCGCCGACGGCAGTTTTACCAACTTCATCGAACTGATAATAAAGCACAAGGAAGAAAAATTCATGCTGGCACTGAGCGAACCCCACAAACCCGAACTGCCGGAAACGCTCGCCAAGCTGAAATTACAGTTTTCTCCGGCGATTCTGGCCCGCACGGTCGCTGCCGACCTGAACGAGTTGGACATCAAGAAATTCGATCTGCTGGCCCTCTACTCTCCGTCGGACGTCAAGGCCATTCTCGAACGCTTTCCCGCCGAAGAGTTACCCGCAGTCGCCACCTTCGGCGAAGGCACGTTGCGTGCAGCGGTCGATGCCGGTATCAAGGTCAAAGCCATGGCTCCGACCCCGACGGTCCCTTCGATGGCCAAAGCCGTCGATATTTACCTCACGAAACTGGCGAAAGGCGAACAGATCGAAGATGTCGCCGTCACGCACGACGCCGACAAAGAGGAGTTCATCCGAACCCAACAGCATAAGTTAGCCAAGAAAAGCCGTACCCGGCGCACGACTCCGGCGGAGAAGAAATAACGGAACGGCTCCGTGCGACCATCACCGGTTCAAAGTGCGATTCCGAAGGATTCCATCCGGCAAACAAGAAGCGGACGACGCTATTTCCGTCGCGATTTCGCCGACACCGACCGAAAACGGCATTAAAACCGCATACAGTTACCTGTTTCAGCTATGACAGACCGTTCGCTTCCCCGTCAGGAAAGGCTTCGTTCGTTCGGGGCCATCCGCCGCCTGTTCGAAAGCGGGGAGAGCGGATTCGTCTATCCGCTGCGCTACGTCTGGATCGCCGAAGCGGACGAAATTCCTTCGGTCGAAGTACTCTTTTCGGTTCCCAAGAAGTTTCAGAAACGGGCCAACAAGCGCAATCTGCAGCGTCGTCGTATGAAGGAGGCTTACCGGCTCAACAAAGAGATCTTCGACCGGGAGGGAAATCCCGTCGCACTGGATCTCGCCCTGATCTATTCATCCAAAGAGCTCACCCCCTACCGGGTCATAGAACATGCCGTACAGAAAATCATGGAACAAATTATGGCGAGGCTTTAGGCGGGTCTGCACGCTGCCGCTGATCGTGCTGGTAAAGTTCTATCAACGCTGCATATCGCCCTTCACTCCCGCTTCGTGCCGCTACACGCCGACCTGTTCCCAATACGCGCTCGAAGCGCTGCGCAAGTACGGTCCCCTGAAAGGAACGTGGCTTACGCTCAAAAGACTCTCGCGCTGTCATCCCTGGGGCGGCAGCGGATACGACCCCGTACCCTAATAAAGGTCGGCGGACTTTTTCGTATCCGACCCTGCATCCCGAAATCCGAGCGGATCGCAGGGTTCGTTATTCCGGTTATTTCCCGAAACCGGCCGTTCGTCGATAAAATTCCCCTCTTCGTCTATTTCAATTGCACGCACGGAAAGCCGTCGTTAGTTTTGCGTCAAAACCAAAACCATGAAACGACTCCTGCCGATACTGCTTTGCTCCCTTCTTCTGTCGGGGCTACGGAATGCAACCGCACAGGAAGCGTCCAAAACATGGACCTTGCAGGAGTGTCTGGACTACGCTTACCAGAACAACATCCAGGTACGGCAAAGCCGCAACAACCAACTTTCGGGCATCGAGGATACCAAACAGGCGAAAGCCGCCCTCTTTCCGTCGCTGGTGGCATCGACCACGCAAAGTTACACGAACTACCCTTCGTCCGAAGTCACGGACAACAACAGTTATACGGGGACCTACGGCATAACGGCGGGAATGACGATCTTCGAAGGTGGCAAGCTCCGTACGGAAGTCAAGAGGCAGAAAGTCCAGAATCAAATGGATGCTCTCTCGGTCGAGGAATCCGTGAACGACATCCGCATCGCCATCGTACAGGCTTACATGCAGTGCCTTTACGCCGCCGACGCCGTGCGAATCAACCGCAGCACGGCCGAAGCCTCGAAGGCCCAGCGCGACCGGGCCGAAGAGATGCTGCGCACGGGCTCGATCAGCCGCGTGGATTTCGCCCAGCTCCAAAGCCAATATTCGAGCGACGAATACCAGATAGTCGTAGCCGGCTCGACACTGGACAACTATAAACTGCAACTCAAGCAACTGCTTGAATTAGATATTATGGAAGAGATGAATCCGGCCGTGCCGGGGGTTAAAGAAGAGAACGTGCTGAAGGCTTTGCCGCCCAAAAACGAAGTGTATGAAACGGCTCTGAAAGTCATGCCTCAGATCCGTAGGGGAGAGTTGGGCATCGAGGCGGCGAAGCTGGAAGAAAAAAGCGCACGTGCCGGATTCTTCCCTTCCATATCCCTATCCGCCAGCGTGGGAACGGGACATATGTCGAACAACGACTTCGAAAGCGGCAGCCAGATATGGAACCGCTTCAACGAAAACGTAGGGCTCACGCTCAACATCCCGATTTTCTCGAACCGTAAGAACCGCACGGCCGTCAATAAGGCGAAAATCGCCCTCAACGACAGCTATCTGGAGTGGACATCGCTGCAAAAAGAGCTGTTACGGAACGTGGAATCGGCCTACCTGGACGCCGTATCGGCCCAGGCCCAGTATCTCTCGGCCCGCGAAAAGGAGAAATACGCCCGGGAGAGTTACGAGCTGACCAACGAACAGTTCCGCGTCGGAGTGAAAAACACCGTCGAGCTGATCACGGCCCAAAACGAATATTCGGCGGCACAGCAACAGGTCCTGCAAGCCAAATATCTCACCCTGCTGAGTATCGAACTGCTCAACATCTATCAGGGGCTTCCTGCGAGCGACATTTACTAATCCGCACAAGCGGGTTCCGCCAAGCGGGGCCGCACCGGATAAATCGATAATCGAAGATATGAAAAAACGGAATCTGCTCATAGCGGCAGGAGTGGCAGCGGCAGGCATCTGCATCTGGCTGATCGCACGCCCCTCAAAAGGGGCGCAAATCCGGCTCGAAACGGCTCCCGTAAGTCACATCACCATCCGCAACTCGGTGACGGCGACCGGAACGGTCGAACCGGTCACGCAGGTCGAGGTCGGTACGCAGGTATCGGGTATCATCGACAAACTCTACGCCGACTACAACGACCAGGTCAAGGCCGGACAACTGATCGCCGAAATGGACAAGGTGACCCTCCAGGCCGAACTCGAGTCGGCCCAGGCACAGCTCGCCAGCAGCAGAACCGAATACGAGTACCAGACCAAGAACTACGCCCGCACCAAAACCCTGCATGAAAAACAACTGGTGAGCGATGCGGAGTACGATCAGGCTTTTTATCTCTACGAAACGGCCCGCAACGCCTACGAGCAGAGCCAGGCGGCGATGGTCAAGGTGAAGCGCAACCTGGGTTATGCGACCATCACCTCGCCGATCGACGGCGTGGTCATCAGCCGCGCCGTCGAAGAGGGTCAGACGGTGGCCGCCGGATTCGAAACCCCGACGCTCTTCACCATCGCCAACGACTTGACACAGATGCAGGTCGTGGCCGACGTGGACGAAGCGGACATCGGCCAGGTCGCCGACGGCCAGCGGGTACAGTTCTCCGTAGATGCCTATCCGGACGACATGTTCGAGGGAACGGTCCTCCAGGTACGACTCGAAGCCACGACCGAGTCGAACGTCGTAACCTACGAAGTGGTCATAGACGCTCCGAATCCCGACCTGAAACTCAAACCGGGTCTTACGGCTAACGTGACGATCTTCACGCTCGAAAAAGACGACGCAGCGGCCGTCCCGACCAAAGCCCTGCGCTTCATTCCCAATGCGGAACTGTTGGGAGAGATCGGATTGACCGCAGTCGAAACGGACAGTCAGGCGGCTCCGGGAAGCAGGGAACTGTGGGTGAAGGAGGGAACGACGCTCCGCCCCCGCCGGGTATATGCAGGCGCTGCCAGCGGCGACATGACCGAAATCACCGAAGGGCTCACGGGCAGCGAGGAGATCGTTACCGGACTGGTAACGGCCAAGCCCCGCGAGGAGACTGCCGCCATCGAGCGCAGCCCCTTCATGCCGGGACCTCCGGGAAGCAACGACAAGAAAAAATAGCGAACGACGATGAAAGAGGTCATCCGATTGGACAACATACGACGGGATTTCGTCGTCGGCGACGAGGTGGTGCACGCACTGCGCGGAATTTCGCTGACGATCACCGAAGGAGAGTTCGTGACGATCATGGGCACCTCGGGATCGGGAAAATCGACGCTGCTGAACACGCTCGGCTGCCTCGACACGCCTACCTCGGGCGAATACTACCTCGACGGAATCGCCGTGCGCTCGATGGACAAGAACGCCCGTGCCACGCTGCGCAACCGCAAGATCGGTTTCGTCTTCCAGAACTACAATCTGCTGGCCAAAACTACGGCGCTGGAGAACGTCGAGCTGCCGCTCATGTACAACTCGACCTACTCGGCCGCGCAGCGACGGGAACGGGCCGAACAGGCGCTTCGCAACGTCGGTCTGGGCGACCGCATGCTGCATAAGAGCAACCAGATGTCGGGCGGCCAGATGCAACGCGTGGCGATCGCGCGGGCACTGGTCAACGACCCCGCCGTCATCCTCGCGGACGAAGCGACGGGCAACCTCGACACCCGCACCAGCTTCGAAGTGCTGGTGCTCTTCCAGCAGCTCCACGCCCAGGGCCGCACGATCATCTTCGTAACGCACAACCCCGAAATCGCCCGTTACAGCAGCCGCAACGTAACCCTGCGCGACGGACACATCATAAGCGACGTCCGCAACGAAGAGATCCTGAGCGCTGCCGAAGCTCTGGCGAAACTGCCCGCAACCGACGACTAAAACAAACCATCCATCCGAACCCGAGCACGGAAACACGAGCAGACCATGAACCTCACGAATCTTTTCAAAATAGCCTTCAAAGCACTCAGCAACAACAAGCTGCGCGGATTCCTCACCATGCTGGGCATCATCATCGGCGTGGGGTCGGTAATCACGATGCTGGCGATCGGACAGGGATCCAAACGGAGCATTCAGGCCCAGATCAGCGAAATGGGATCGAACATGATCATGATCCATCCCGGCGGCGACCGGCGGGGCGGTGTGCGGCTCGACGCGGCGGATATGGAGTCGCTCAAACTCAAGGACTTGGAAGCCATTCAGACGCAAGCACGCTATATCAGCTACATTTCGCCTTCGGTCAATAGCTACGGACAGGCCATCTTCGGCGCCAACAACACGCCGACGACCGTTTACGGCATCAGCCCGGAATACCTGGACATTCGGCGCTACAAGGTCGAGGAGGGGGATATCTTCTCGGAACAGGACGTCAAGACCGCCGCCAAGGTATGTCTGGTGGGCAAATCGGTCGTGGACGAGCTTTTTCCCGACGGAGAAAGTCCCGTGGGCAAAGTGATCCGCTTCGGAAAGATTCCGCTGCGTATCGTCGGCGTACTCGAGAGCAAAGGTTATAACAGTATGGGTATGGACCAGGACGACCTGATTCTGGCCCCCTACACCACGGTTCAGAAGCGAATCCTCGCCATCACCCACCTGCAATCGATCACCTGCTCGGCATTGAGCGAAGAATATACCGACCAGGCCATCGAGGAGATCACGCAAATCCTGCGGACCAACCACAAGCTCAAGGCGACCGACGAAGACGACTTCACGATCCGCTCCCAGCAGGAGCTTTCGTCGATGCTCACTTCGACGACCGACATGATGACCCTGCTGCTGGCGGCCGTAGCGGGCATTTCGCTGCTCGTAGGCGGCATCGGCATCATGAACATCATGTACGTTTCGGTGACCGAACGCACCCGGGAAATCGGCCTGCGCATGAGTATCGGAGCCAAAGGGCGCGACATTCTGGCGCAGTTCCTGATCGAATCGATCCTGATCAGCGTCACGGGCGGCGTGATCGGCATCCTCGTCGGCGTGGGCGCCGCCGTACTCGTCAATATCTTCGCGGCATTCCCGATCTATATCCAGCCCTGGAGCGTTTTCCTTTCGTTCGCCGTCTGCACCCTTACGGGCATCTTTTTCGGATGGTATCCGGCCCAGAAAGCCGCGATGCTCAACCCCATCGACGCACTGCGCTACGAATAACCGCTTTGGGGATAAGGTGCCGACCCTATTTTTCGGAAAACCGGCCGAATCCGAAACAGCCGTCGCCATACAGAAAAAGAAGCATGAAATACCCGGATAATTCCTATATTTGCAACAGGATGACATCCCTGCAATCCAGACATACGGGCTTCTGGCTCCACCTGGCGGCCTGGAGCGTGGTTTTCGGCCTTCCGCTTTTCGTACCGGGCGGCCGCGAGCCCGTTATGAACATGCAGGAATACGTGCGGTTTCTGGTGGTTCCCCTCTCCTTCATGGCGGTATTTTACGTGAACTATCTCCTGCTGATCGACCGTTACCTTTTCACGCGGCATGTGGGGCGATTCCTGCTCGCCAATGCGCTGCTCGTGGCCGGGGTCATGCTGCTCGTACACCTTTTCTTCCGCTTCGGGATACCGCCGCGGCCCCACCATCCGCCGATGGAGCGTCCGTGGCAGGATACGATGTTCTTCTTCCTGCGCAATGCCATGCTCTACCTGCTGGTAGTCGGAGTAAGTGTCGCCATCCGGATGACGGGACAGTGGTACCGGGCCGAAAACATCCGCAAGGACTTGGAGCGGAGCCGCTCCGAAGCGGAACTGCAAAACCTCAAGAGCCAGCTCAATCCCCATTTCCTGTTCAACACGCTCAACAACATCTATTCGCTCATCCAGCTCGATCCCGACCGGGCCCAGCAAACGGTGCACGACCTGAGCCGCCTGCTGCGGTACGTACTCTACGACAGCAGCCGGCCGACGGTACCTCTCAAGGCCGAAATGGACTTCCTGGGCAATTACATCGAACTGATGCGCATCCGCCTGCCGCGCCATGTGCGGCTCGATGTTTCGCTGCCCGAAAATCCGTCGCATACCCTTGTGGCGCCGCTGCTCTTCATCTCGCTGGTCGAAAACGCTTTCAAGCACGGCGTAAGCAACGACCGCCCTTCGTTCATCGACATCGACATCCGGGAAGAGGAAGGAGTACTCGCCTGCCGGATCGAGAACAGCTTCTTCCCCAAATCGGAGGCCGACCGCAGCGGCTCGGGCATCGGGCTTGCGAACCTTTGCCGGCGGCTCGAAATGATCTATCCCGGGCGTTACGAAATGAAATACGGACAACACGGCGACACGTACGAAACCCTGCTCCGCATTAACCTGACCGACCGATGAAACTGACCTGCGCCATTATCGACGACGAGCCGCTGGCGGTCGAACTGCTCGAAAGCTACGTGCGGAAAACCCCCTTTCTGGAATTGAAGGGAGCTTACAACGGAGGCATCACGGCACTCGAGGCCCTGAAAACCGAACCGGTGGACCTGCTTTTCTGCGATATCCAGATGCCGGAACTCAGCGGCATGGAGCTCTCGCGGATGCTCCCGACCCGGACCCGGGTCGTCTTCACGACGGCTTTCGACCGATATGCCGTCGAAGGATTCCGCGTGGGTGCGGTGGACTACCTGCTCAAGCCGATCAGCTATGCCGACTTCCTGACGGCCGCCAACAAAGCCTTCGAATGGTTCGAACTCAAGCGCCGCAGCGTCGGCAAACCATCGCCTGCAGGAGCTGGCCCCGAAAGCATCTTCGTCAAGACCGAATACCGGCTTCGGCAGATCGAACTGGATAAAATCCTCTACATCGAAGGACTCAAGGACTACGTAAAAATTTACGTCGAGGACGAACCCCGCCCCGTGCTGTCGCTCGCAAGCCTCAAATCGCTGGAAGAACAGCTCCCCGCCGAGCGTTTCGTCCGGGTACACCGCTCCTACATCGTCCAACCCTCCAAAATCCGGATCATCGAGCGGGGCCGGATCGTCTTCGGCAAAACGTATATCCCCGTTTCAGACGGCTACAAGGAGGCTTTTTACGCATTTCTGAAAGCCCGCTCCCTAATGCCCAAAAGCGATAAATAAGCCTGTTTCCACCCACGAAAAAAGGTCATCGTTCCCGCGATGACCTTTTCCGTACCGATCCCTTCGGATCAGCGCCGCCCGATATCTTCGTAAGTGGTCTGCAACATCGCCTTGCCCCACTCCAACCTTTCGGACTGCGGGCCGGTTTGAAAAAGCACCGTTTCGCCCGTATTGTCATAGACCGTTTCGCCGTCGGCGTCGATCACGCCGAACCCGTCGCTGAAACAGTAATAACCGAACTTGTGGGGCGGAGTCGCTCCGAAAATATTCTTGCTGTAATCGAATTCGTCGTGCGGAAGGCCCATCTGCGCCAGAAGCGTAGCGCAAATGTCGATTTGCGAGGCATACGTATCTACTGTTCGGGAGGCGGTCGCAAGTGCGCCTCCGAGCCAAATCATCGGAATCCGGTGTCGTAGCGGAGCGTTGTAGGCCAGATCGTACGGATAGGGGTAGCCGTGATCGGCGACCAGCACCACTAATAAATTGTTCCACACGGGCGACTCCCGCAGCCGGTCGATCAGACGTCCGATCTGTGCATCGGAGAAGGCCATGGCATTCAACAGCTTGTCATCGAATTTTGCGAACGGCACCTCGAACGGCTCATGGCTCGAAAGGGTCAGCAGACCCGCCAGAAACGGTTGTTCCGCTCTGCCCAGCGCTTCCACCTCGTCCCCGAAAAGATCGACCACCACGTCGTCGGCATAGCCCCATTTCGAAGTCGGGGCATCGAGCTGCATATCCTTCTGCCAGATCAGCTCCTCCCAGCCGGTCGAATACATGAACGAAGCCTGGTTGGTGAAGTTCAGGTCGCCGCCGTACATGAATACCGAACGATAACCTTCCCGGCCGAGAGAACGGGCCAGCGAAGGCAGCGTGGCGCTTTTTCGCGGCAGCTTCATGATCGACATGGTCGTTTGGGCCGGAAATCCGCACAGGACGGCCACCTGTCCCCGGTCGGTACGGAACGAATTGGCGAAGAAGTTTTCGAACCAGACACCCTCCCGCTTGAAACGCTGCATGTTGGGCATCACAGGCTCGCCGTTCACCGTTTCGTCCATGATCGTTCGGCCGAAGCTCTCCAGCAGGATCAGTACGACGTTCGGCCGGTCGCTGCGCAGCAGTCGGGGCGTACCGGCATCGGCCCCGGGACGGTTGCCCCGCAACTCTTCGAAAAGAGTCTTCCGCCGCTCCTCTTCGAAGAACGGATAAGCCTCGGCATAGTTCTCATTGTCCCCGACCGAAGAGAGAAACGAAAAAACGGGGTTCGTCGCAGCGTGGTTCAGGAACATGTTCGAGCTGAAATAGACCTTGCTGACATTCGCCGTGGCGACCGTCACGCCACCCCGGATCGCCAGAAAAGTCAAGCCGCCGATCAGCAGCGTCGCAACCGTCGGGACAATCCGGCCCCGCAGGGGAACGGGTTCGACCCGGAAAAGCCGTAAAATCCACCGGTAACTCCAGATCATCGCCCCGGCATAGACCAGCATGATTAAAATCTGCCGCAGAACTTCGCCCCAACTGGCACTCGCAAGCGCCTCCCCAGGATCGGAAAGGTAGATCAGCACCGAACCGTCGAGCCGAAAGCCCCAATAGCTGTACAGGTTGAGATCGACGGCGAAGATCGCGGCCGTCACCAGTGCGATCAGCGAAAAATAGACCGTCAGAACGATCCGCCACACCCGCTGCGAAAGGGGAATCCAGAACGATGCCAGCACGACAAGTACCGGAAAAGCGGTGACGTAACCCGCCACCGTGCAATCGAGTGAGAGTCCATGCCAAAGAACTCCGAGCCACTCCCCGAAAGAGGCCTCTGCTGCCCGGGCATGGTAGAAAAGCAGGAAAGCCGGCTTCTGCAACAGCATCCAACCTACTGTCGTACAGAAAACGGCCCCCAGAAACAACAGGCGTCGCACGTCAGATCTTCTCACCATAAGCCAGATCGCCCGCATCGCCGATACCCGGCACGATATAAGCCCGCGAAGTCAATTCCTCGTCCACCGCAGCACACCAGATCGTGGTCGTGCGCTTGGGCATATTCTTCTCCACATATTCGACCCCCTGTTCGCTGGCGATAACCGCCGCGACATGGGTATGCGCGGGCTGCCCGCCCCGTTCGCACAGCGCATTGTAGGCCAGCACGAGGGAAGAACCGGTAGCCAGCATGGGATCGACCAGCAACAAAGTCTTGCCCTCCAGCTCACCACACGAGATGTATTCGACCTTGACGGTAAACTTGCCGTCCTTGGTACTCTTGCGATAAGCCGAAACGAAAGCGTTCTGCGCGTCGTCGAAGTAGTTCAGGAATCCCTGATGGAAGGGAAGTCCCGCACGAAGGATCGTAGCGATCACGACCTGGTCGGAGATCATCGCTACCGAAGCCTCGCCCAGCGGAGTTTCGACCACTTTCACCGCATACTCGAACGTTTTCGATATTTCATAGGCCATGACCTCTCCGATACGCTCCAGATTACGGCGGAAACGCATCGAATCCTTCTGAATCGACTTGTCGCGGATTTCGGCGACAAACTTGTTGAGAACGGTGTTCTGACTGTTGAGAATGTGCAACATAAGGTTGTATTTATTTAACTTTTGTTTCAGGTCAATAGAGGAAGTTGTTGAATGGATAGCGGCCCGAATGGATTTCACGGACCATGCCGTACAGATCCGAACGCAGCTTCTCGATATTGATCTTCTCGACCGCCGAAATAAAGATGCAGGGCGTATTGGCCCGGGCGATCCAGCTCTGTTTCAGGTCTTCGAGCGAACGATTTTCACGTGTGGAAGGCGTCAGGTCGTCAGGCTCCTTCTCCACATAAGTATAAGCGTCCACCTTGTTGAAAACCAGATAAACCGGTTTATCCCCGGCACCGATATCCTGTAACGTCTGCTTCACCACGGCGATCTGGTCCTCGAACTGCGGATGCGAAATATCGACCACGTGCAGCAACAGGTCGGCTTCACGCACCTCGTCGAGGGTCGATTTGAACGACTCGATCAGTTCGGTCGGCAATTTGCGGATGAAACCCACGGTATCCGACAACAGGAAAGGCAGGTTGTCGAAAACCACCTTTCGCACCGTCGTATCGAGCGTGGCGAAGAGTTTGTTTTCGGCGAACACCTCGCTTTTCGAAATCAGGTTCATCAGGGTCGATTTGCCGACGTTGGTATAACCCACCAACGCCACACGCACCATCGAACCCCGGTTCGATCGCTGGACAGCCATCTGACGGTCGATCTTTTGCAGATCCTCCTTGAGTTTGCTGATCCGGTTGCGGATGATTCGCCGGTCGGTCTCGATCTCGCGCTCGCCGGCACCGCCGCGCGTTCCCGTGCCGCCCCGCTGCCGCTCCAGGTGCGTCCACATACCCGACAGACGCGGGAGCATATACTGGTAATTGGCCAACTGCACCTGGGTCTTGGCATAGGCCGTCTGCGCCCGCGACATGAAAATATCGAGAATCAGACGCGTGCGGTCGAGAATCCGGCAGGGCATGGCCGCCTCGATGTTGCGCGTCTGCGACGGAGAGAGTTCGTCGTCGAAAATCGCCACGTCGATCTCCTCCTCCTTGCAATAGGCAGCGATCTCCTCCAGTTTCCCCGGACCGACATAAATACGGGCCGACGGCTGCGGAAGGCGCTGCGTAAACCGGCGGACACCCACGATTCCGGCGGTTTCGGCCAAAAATTCCAATTCGGCGAGGTACTCTTCCGCCTGACGCGGATCCTGTTGGTCCCGGATGACCGCGACCAATACGGCCCGCTCGAACCCGGCCCCGGAAGCGGGTTGGTCGTTCTTCGTTACAATCTCTTTATTCTTATTCTGTTCCAATCTGCCATACGATTTCTGCACGACTATGCGCCTTCGGAAAGACACATCTTCCTGCACGGTGAAAATAAGGGTATCCCGGCTTCACGCAGGATACCCTTATCAAATGTTTCAAACAAACCTTAATCCGAAATACGGAAATCGATCGGAATGACGAACTTCTGACGAACCGACTTGTTACGCTGCTTGGCGGCGGTCCATTTCGGAGAAGATTTGATAATACGTACCGCCTCGTCCGACAAGGTACTGTCGGGGGTTCTCAACACCTCGATATTGGATACGGAACCGTCCGTATTCACCACGAACGAGATGATTACCTTCCCCTGGATACCGTTTTCCTGAGCGATCGCGGGGTATTTCACACGCTGCTGCACCCAGTTGCGGAAAGTACCTTCGTCGCCGCCCATGAAAGACGCTTTCTCCTCCACGATGATGAAAATATCCTCTTCGAAGACCTCCTCGGTCTGGACGGGAGCCACTTCGATCGCCTGGTTCATATCAAACTCCGCAAAATCGATCTCCGTTTCGATCTTGGTATCGTTGGTTACGACTTCCAGCATGTCGCTCACGACGGCCATATCGACTTTCTTGGGAGCTTCGGGCGGCTTCTGGTCCTCGCGGGTAACCTCGACAATTTCCACTTCGACGGGAGCATAGCCAAGATCGACTTTCTCGATACGATGTTCCTTCGGAGTCACGGCGAATGCACCAATAACAAGTACCAACGCCACGACCAAACCGATTTCAAGGAAAAGACCCCGTTTGTTCTCCAGGTCGGCTTTCGGTGATTTCTTAATTTCCATTATTGTTCCTGTTTATTGTTATCCTTTCAAGTGACCCGAAGGCACACTAACTACCGACAAATATAGGGATAAAAAATCAAAAACAGCGCTTTCGGTCTGAAAAATCTTTATTTTTGACTAATTTTGTTCCCGAAAACTCCCTCACGACCGCTTTCCATGCCCCGACACGAATATCTTTACGGACAAACCCTGCCCCAATTGGAAGCTCTCTGCAACCGGTTGGAGATGCCCCGTTTCGCGGCGAAACAGATCGCACGCTGGCTTTACGACAAGCACGCGACAACGATCGAGGCGATGAGCGATCTATCCGCCCGGCACCGGGCCCTGCTCGCCGAAACGTACGAAGTCGGACTCACCGCTCCCGAAAAAGTAAGCATTTCGACCGACGGCACGAAAAAATACCTCTATCGTACCTCGCAGAACCATTTCATCGAATCGGCCTACATCCCCGACGGTGACCGGGCGACGCTCTGCATCTCGTCGCAGGCGGGCTGCCGTATGGGCTGCCATTTCTGCGCAACCGGACGACAGGGGCTCCAGCACTCCCTTTCGACGAACGAAATCCTCAACCAGATCGGGTCGCTGCCCGAACGGGAACGGCTCACCAACGTCGTTTTCATGGGCATGGGCGAACCGCTCGACAACCTGGACAATCTGCTGCCGGCGCTCGAAGTCCTCACTTCGGCGTGGGGATTCGGCTGGTCGCCCACACGAATCACGGTTTCGACCGCCGGTGTAGCCTCCCGGCTCGAACGATTTCTGGAGGCGACCCAGGTGCATCTGGCCGTGAGCCTGCACAACCCCTTTCCGTACGAACGGGCCGAAATCATGCCCGTAGAGAAGGCATGGCCGATCCGCGAAGTCGTGGAAATCCTGCGCCGATACGATTTCACGCACCAGCGGCGGGTATCGTTCGAATACATCGTCATGAGCGGCCTGAACGACTCTCCGCGTCACATCCGCGAGCTATGCCGCCTGCTGGACGGCATCAAGTGCCGGATCAACCTGATCCGTTTCCATAAAATTCCCGGATCGCCCTATTTCTCCCCCGACGACCGGGCCATGATCGCGTTCCGTGATGCTCTGACCGCCAAAGGCATACACACGACCATCCGCACCTCTCGCGGCGAAGATATCCAGGCGGCCTGCGGCCTGTTGAGTACGGCGCAGAACGAGGCGGCACAATTTTAGCAGCACCCGTTTCGTTATTCTTAATAAAATACGAAAATGAAAAAGATTCTTTTTACCCTTTTACTCGTGCTGGGCATCAGCGCCGCAGCCGACGCGCAGGTACGGTTCCTGGACTCTTCGACCGATGCGGTCCGCAAAGAGGCCATCGCTCAAGACAAATTGGTTTTCATCGATTTATACGCCACCTGGTGCGGCCCCTGCAAGGCGATGGAGCGCGACGTATTCTCGAAAAAGGAGGTGGGCGACTTTATGGACGAATATTTCGTCGCGGCCAAGTACGACATCGACAAACCGACCGGGAAAGCCCTGGCAGGCAAACACGGCGTACGGTCGATCCCGACCTACCTCGTATTCAATACCAAGGGCGACCTGCTGGGCAAGATAACAGGCTCCATGCCGGCCGAAGAGTTTACCGCCGCCCTTCGGAAGATCATCGCCGAAACCGGGAAGAAATAGCGACCGGCGGATGTAATAAAGAACGGAAACGATTCCTGTATGAGGATCGTTTCCGTTCTCCTTTTCCGTCGTGCTCTGAATACGACTTGACATCAGATTATTCTGTTTCATGTCCCGAAATTTTGCTTGCAACGGACGTTGCGCCGCTGTTCCCGGCGACAGGTACAGTCAAGTTTCCTCGGAGATAATTTCCCCATACAGACAACCCCCGGCAGCAATTAATATTACCTGAAGTTACCTGTTCCCGCCGGTCCGATTGATCGGGCTACAGTATAAGGTCGGCTATAGTCCCGTTTTCGGCGGATAGTCGATCGAAGTCGATTTTGTACGTCCGTCGGTGGTGGTCATCGTGAGCGTCAATCGGTGATGTTGCTCCGACGCAGGCTCGGCAAGCGGTTCGATTTCGATCGGCCGCAAATTCTTCCGGCCGTTCCACGGATTCTTCGGATTGAAAGGGATCATCTGCAAATGTTCCGGCCCGATCCGATCCATCCTCTCGCGGCAAAGAAGCGGGGCCCCGTATTCGTCCCTCTGTTTCCAACTCCGCACCGACACCCGGAACAGGTCGTCGAGCGGTTTGCCGGCCGGATGCTCCTCGTCCCAGTCGGCATCGCTCGTGATATGCATCGAAGTGAAATTATCGGCAAGGGCAATCTGATCGCCGAAATACAGACCGGGAGGCGTCCCGCCCTCGTACGCACCGATTTCATCCCCGTTTCTTTTTGCGATTTCAAGATATTTCGCCTTGTTTTCGGGAGTCCAGAACTCTTGCCGGCCAAGATTGTATTTCTCCATATCCGGATTATAATACTCTTCGGTGTCGGCCCAGTCTATGTAAAATGTATTCGATTTGCCGTCCGTCGCAGCGGTCCGGGGAATATAGTCCAGCTTCATATCTCCTTCCACGTAACGGGCTATCAAATAAGTACGTCCGATGACAGGTCCTCCGATCGGCTCTTCCTTTTCCGAACATCCGCATAAAAACGGCAGCAACAATAGCAATAAACTCTTTTTCATGGCTCTTCTATCTTGTTAAATCGTACGTGACTGCACGCAGGTTATTCTTTCGCATTGACCTGCGGCCGGCAAGTGAGCGAGGCGGTCTTGACCTCCCCCTCAACGGTGGTCCATTCGACAGTGAGCGTGTGAATGGGATCAATGGTCGGGGTCTTTGTGAAATAGATAATCACATAGTCACGTATCATCTGCATATCGTCGGCTTTCAAATCCTCGACGAGCATCTGTACATTGTTGCCGCCCCCTGTTTCGTATCCGCTACGGATATAATCGGCGTAGGACCAAAATTCGGCCCACAGGATATCGTCCAGCAATGTCCCCGCCGGATGCTCTTCATCCCAGTCGGCATTGCTGGTAATATGCATTGTCTGAAAATTATCGGCAAAAGCAGAGGGGTACTCCCAAAACTCGAGCCAGCGGTTATAACCGACGTCCCCGTTGCGAATCGCCAGGCGTTCGAACTCCTGAGGGTCGCTTTCGGGGGAAATCCACTCGCAATCGGTCAATTCTATCCAAAAATTGCGTATGGGGGTTTGCGGGTCTGCCGGGATTTGCGGGGGGCGGTCCGGACTTCGGGACAGCAATACCAAATCCCCCTGACAATAGTTTTGGATGTAGTTCTCGCAAAACCTCAACTCCGGACCTTCATGTTTGTTGCAGGAGTTCAGTGTCAGGAGTGAGAACAACAATAATATCAAGTTTTTTCGTGTCATAATCATACGTTTTTTTAAGGACAATTGGTGTAAGTGACTATCAATTCCATATCGTAATACTTGTCGCTGGACGAACTCGTGTCCTCACCGTCATAACCGGCCTCCGGTCCGTTGCGCAGATCGAAAGCTCCGTAGTAATAATACCCGTTGGCTGTCCCTCCCCATCCGAAATTGCAATGGATCAAACGTTTGTCTAGAGCGTCTTTCTTGCGAAACAGGACTGGAGCGGCAAGAATTTTAGCCCGTATTGAAGTTCGACCTTATATTATGCTGTTCCTGTCGGCTATTTATTGCAACGCAGGATCGACCTCCGGCGTGCAGGTTATCGAGGCGGTCTTGACATCGCCTTCGACGGTCGTCCAGCGAAGCGTCAGCGTATGCTCTTTTTCGAGCGTCGGGGCACTGGTGAAGACGATTACAGGGGATTTTGTCTGTGAACTGAAATCTGTCAATGAATAGTAAACCATTTTCATGTCGGCAGCAGTCAACTCCGACGGACGCTTTTCGATGGTTTTGAGATAATCGTAATTTTGCAGAAATTCATACTTATATTCTCCCATATCGTAACCGTCGTGTACGAAATCGGAGGAAGAGTTGATGCGCACCTGCAAAACATCGTCGAGCGATGTCCCGGCGGGATGTGCTTCATCCCAGTCGGCATTGCTTGTAACGACCATTTTACTGAAATTATCGGCAAAAGTGGCGACCATAGGTAAAGCACCGTTAGCTAATACCTGATTAAAATCAATATCGTTGTTTCTTGCAGCCCATCGGTTGAATTTTTCGATGTCTGGTCCGTAAAAAAAATACATTTTGGGAGATGGTATGCATATGACAAATCCCGCAATCTGTTTTTTCGATAACCTATGTGCATCCCCCGAACATTCGTTTTGAAATTCAGTCAACATGATCTGCCCATCGACATACAATTCGACAAAATTTTTATGGAACCCACCTAGTCCATCCTTTTCCGATTTTTCGCAGGCGACACATAATGTAACGATCGACAACAGCACGCCCAAATATTTGATTCGTTTCATAATAGGAGATTTTAAGGTATTTCCGTATAAGTAATCATTCGCAAATCGTCAGTGTAATTTCCATCTTGGGTACCTTCTACATTATCTATCCCACTTTCCTGATCAACAGGCTTTGTCGTCGTGTTAAAACTACCGCTAAAATAATAACCGTTACATAGTCCATTCCATCCGAAATTACAATGAATAAGCGTTTGTGGAACCTGCTCCTTTGAAGAGATTGATGTAGTACCGTTACGATAATAAGTTTTTATATAACGCATTCGATATAACCAACCATCTATATTCCACTGATGATTAAGTTTTCTGCCAGTACTAGAATGTCCTCTTACTATAGTTGTTTTTTTTCGATCCAACATCATCGTACGTACATAACTATCACGGTAAGTGTGATCATTTACTCCCTTATAAAGGACATAAGTCAAACCATCTCGAGAATCTTTTAGACTCGCAGAACTTCCATCCAAACCATAATCCATATTCAGGACAACGCCGATTGCGTATATTAACATAGACACAGCTTTGGCTTCAGGAGTAAGAGTGGACGGTTTTCCTTCTGTGGCTATAAGAAGATTAGGATTCTGAATCGCACGTCTGATCAATGTCCAATCGATCGGAGTTCCTTTGATCGACCCGACTACAGAACCATAATGCCAATAATTTGATACTAAAACCTGTGCCACAGCAATAGCCGAACATCCTGCCCAACAACATTTTCCATTGATTTGTGTGACACTTGCATTAAAAGGATACCCTTGTCCCCATTTCACCGGGATCAGCGGTCCGACTTTTTCTTGAGTGACATAAACATATTCTCGTCTTAAAACATCGCCGCCTAAATCCCCCGTGTGACGTCCGTCGTCGCTCATAGGTGCGACTCCTCCATCAGCATCTGTATCGGCGTTTTCGATTCCGATGATCGCAGCCTGTGCAACCAATTGCAGCGGGAAAACGAATTTTCCGTCGGCTTATGCCTGTTCATCGGTTATGGTTACGGCATACCGGAACTCTTCGGTCGTGAGGCTTCCTTCATCGACGACCGCAT
>OMGY01000293.1_pt1 | contig 60698 bp, 62 predicted proteins | sample 1674461 | NCBI WGS metagenome assembly OMGY01 (sample SAMN05578579, study PRJEB25193) | human gut metagenome | biome: Human Microbiome; feature: human-associated habitat; material: feces | host: Homo sapiens | place: USA:Birmingham | reverse complement strand
AATAGCTTAAGTATCCGTCATTCCACAAGAAACTTCCCGAACAGAGAAGGTTCTAAGTTACAAAATGGTCAGATTGCTTCCGTAGCATTAATGGATGCCCGCTCTATCGCAGCAACCGCAGCCAATAAAGGATACCTTACGCCAGCAACAGACCTTGATGTAGAATATACAGGAAGAAAATATCACTTTGACAGCAGCATTTACGCAAATCGTGTATTTGACAGCAAAGGAGTGACAGATCCATCTGTAGAGATTAAGTTCGGACCAAATATCAAAGACTGGCCAAAGATGAGCGCACTTCCAGAAAACATGATTCTGAAAGTTGTGTCCGAGATCCATGATCCAGTTACAACGACAGATGAATTAATTCCATCAGGAGAAACATCCTCCTACCGTTCGAATCCACTTGGCCTTGCAGAGTTTACTCTTTCAAGAAAAGATCCTGCTTATGTAGGACGTGCCAAAGAAGTAAGAGCAGCACAGGAAGCAGTAGAAGCGAACAGCAATCCAGTAGAAGCATTAGCAGAATTAGCACCAGTAATTGATGCAATTCACGCTAAGTATGCAGATGTTACCAATGAAAATATTGGAATCGGAAGTACAATCTTTGCTGTAAAACCAGGTGACGGTTCCGCCAGAGAACAGGCAGCATCCTGCCAGAAAGTATTAGGTGGCTGGGCTAACATTGCAAATGAAAACGCTACAAAGCGCTATCGTTCCAACCTTATTAACTGGGGTATGCTTCCATTCCTTATTGAAAAAGGTGACCTGCCATTCGCAAACGGAGATTACATTTTCCTGCCAGACGTAAGAAAGGCAGTCGAGACAAAGGCAGCAGAATTTGAAGCTTATGTTGTAAAAGACGGAAGTCTCACACCATTTGCTTTAAAAATGGGTGAATTAACAGATGATGAGAGAGAGATTATCTTGAAGGGATGCCTCATTAACTACAATCGACAGTAATTCTGAGTTGCCGCAGGCAAGGTAGAAGGTGCTACAGAGGAAGTAGCGTTCGGATTACCAGAAGATTATGAGTAGAACCACTAAAAAATTGCCCCATTTTGTTCCGTTGTGCTAAATGGGGTAGATTTTTAAGTGGTTCTTTCTTGTGTTTTTTGAGCAATCCGACTAAAAGCTTTTGTAGCGTCTCCCTTGCCTGTGGTAAATCAAAATTGTATACATATTAGTGCACTATTGACAAAAGGAAAGTATTTGGTATATCATAAAAAAGATTATTAACTTTTAAATGTAAGTTATCTAAAAATCAGAACAAAAGACAATTGACAACATTGAATGAGAGAAGAAGGAGTGGAGTAAGTATGAAGGTTTCAGGAAATGACCTGTTTGTAACGGCAATGAAAAAGGAAGGCGTGGATACGATTTTCGCATATCCAGGTGGCATGGTCGTCAATCTTCTAGACGCACTCCATGATTGTCACGGGATTGACCTCGTATTACCAAGACATGAGCAGGGGTTGATTCACGCAGCGGATGGTTATGCCAGAGCAACCGGCAAGGTTGGTGTATGTTTAGTAACCAGTGGACCGGGTGCTACGAACTTAGTAACAGGAATTGCTACAGCAAACTATGACAGTATTCCATTAGTATGTTTTACTGGCCAGGTTCCAGAGCATTTGATCGGTAATGATGCGTTTCAGGAAGTAGATATCATTGGAGTGACTAGAAATATTGCGAAGTTTGTTATCATGGTCCGTGATAGAGAGATGTTAGCACAGCGAATTAAGGAAGCATTTTACATTGCAAGATCAGGAAAGCCAGGACCGGTTCTTGTAGATTTACCAACAGACGTTATGGCAGAACTGGGTTCAACTTCTTATCCAACAGAAGTAAATATCCGTGGATATAAGCCGAATAAGGGTGTTCATGTAGGACAGCTTAAGAAGGCGATTAATCTGTTAGAAGAAGCGAAAAAGCCGATGTTTTTAATCGGTGGGGGAGTAAATCTCGCTCATGCTCAGGAAGAGATGACAAAGCTTGCAGAAAAGATTGATGCTCCAGTAATTACGACCGTTATGGGACGAGGAGCTATTTCCACAGAGCATCCTTTATATATTGGTAATATCGGAATGCATGGTTCTTATGCTGCTAATAAGACTGCAGATGAGTGCGATTTAATGTTCTCTATCGGATGCCGTTTTAATGACCGGGTAACTGGTGAGATTAAGAAGTTTGCACCGAATGCTAAGATTGTCCATATTGATATTGAATCCGCAGCGATTTCAAGAAATGTTACAGTAGATATTCCGATTGTTGCAGATGCGAAGGCAGCAATCTTAAAGATATTAGAGCATACAGAACCAATGAAGCATGAGGAATGGATTGCAGAGGTAAAAGGCTGGGATAAAGAATATCCTCTTCATATGGAAGTAGAAGAGGGGGTAAACCCACAGCGTATCATCGAGACTTTGAATGAAGTGTATGCAGACAGAGATACAGTATTTACCAGTGATGTAGGACAGCATCAGATGTGGGCTTCCCAGTATCTGAAGTTAGATGCGACTCATAGATTAGTACAAAGCGGAGGACTTGGTACGATGGGATTTGGCCTTCCATCTGCCGTAGGAGCACAGATTGGATGTCCAGAGAAGTCTGTCGTATCAATCAGTGGTGACGGTGGATTCCAGATGAACATGCAGGAGCTTGCAACAGCAGTATGCCAGGAACTTCCGTTAGTAAACATTGTATTTAACAATAATCGTCTCGGAATGGTTCGCCAGATGCAGGAACTCTTCTTTAAGAAGCGTTATACAATTACCTGCCTGCGCTATCATAAGTCCTGCAAGGGTAAATGTGGTACACCGGGCTGGGTATGTCCAGAGTATGTTCCTGATTTCGTAAAGATGGCAGAAGCTTACGGTTCTAAAGGATATTTTGTTACAAGTAATGATCAGTTAAAAGATACGATTCTTGAGGCGAGAGAGTACGCAGAGAAGAATAAGAAACCAGTTATTGTAGAATGTATGGTTGCTCCAGATGAACTGGTTATGCCGATGATCAAGGGTGGAGCAAGCTTTGAAGATATTATGTTATAGGAGGATGCAGAGATGAGAGAGATAAATACAGAAAAGAAAAAAAGATGGGTATCTCTGTATGTGGAGAACCGAATTGGTGTATTAGCACGTATTTCAGGAATGATGTCTGGAAAGTCCTATAACATTTCAAGTATTACAGTAGGTGTTACAGAAGATCCTACAGTATCAAGAATGACAATCGGCCTTTCTTCTGACGATGCAACTTTTGAGCAGATTAAAAAGCAGTTAAACCGCTGCGTAGAGGTAATTAAGCTTAACGATATTACCGATGCCCCAACCCATATGAAGGAGATTCTTTTCGTGAAGATTCATGAATGTTCTGAATTTGAGAAGGGTGAGATTTTCCGTATCTCACAGGTATTTGGAGCTAAAGCGATTGACTACGGTATTAACAGTGTTCTTTTAGAGAGTGTAAATACAGAGGGACGTAATAACGACCTTATTGCTCTTTTAACAAGAAAGTTTGATCATGTGGAAGTTGTTCGAGGTGGTATTGTTGCAATAGAGTCTATCAGCATGATTGACCGTTAATATTTAGAATAAAATATTGTTTTTCCATTATAGAATTTACGATTTAGAGCGTATTTGAAGAATTATTTCAACAATCGGTATATTTGTTTTGTAGAGAATATGTCCCTTGTTTGGATAAGATTTCCATAAATTGTGATTTATACTTAACAGAAAGTATTTTTGAATGCGGCTTAACAGAAGGGTATTTAAACATCTATGTTTAGATACTCTTCTTTTTTTGCTTTTGGGATTGGAATGTTATATATGGGGAAATGAAAGTACAAAAATATAATTGATGAATAAAAAAGAAACAAAGTAAAATATTGACAATGAAGAAGCGAAATGCTAAAATGAAATGGAAATATTTCCTAAAAATGAAAGGAGTGTAAAACGAGAAGAGAGATATTTTAAGCAACAGGGAAATATAGAATTTTTCAGGAGGGCAGAAAATGCGGATATTTTTTAGGAGAATCCTTATTTTTGTTTTAGTAGCTGCACTTTTTTTTACAAATATCAACATAAGCGTAGCTGCTTCTGGAATAGGGAAAGAGAGTTTCTACCAGATGAAAAATGAACAGGAAGATACCAGACAGATAGAGAATATTACAACGGAAAGTCAGGAGAGTACGACAGCCATTTCTAAAGAAACAACGGAAGAAAAGGAAAAATCAGAGCAAGGAACCACGGAGCAGCATAATGAAGCAGAAGAAAAGAGTACAGAGCAGGAATCGGAAAGTGCAGGAACACAGGATAAATCTCAGCAACAACAGGAGAAATTAACAGGTTCAGAACTAAAAGAAGGGGGACAGACAAAAAAATCTACAGAAAGGAATCAGGAACAGTCCACAGCGGAGCAGAGGGAAGACGAGGAGGAAGAGTCTGTACCAGTAGTAATGTCTACTCATCCAAGCACAAACCATTCTGTAACAATGCCTGATGTTACCAGCCATTATTTTTTATTACAAAAAATGTGCCTAATCCACCAATTGCAAGTATAACTATTAATAATAGTATCCAGTATTTTTTTAATATTTCTTTAAGTTTCACTTTATTATATGTCTCCTTTTACTTTCAGATTTTATTTACATATATTATTTGCAAATTGTATATAAAACATAAAAAACTGCCTATTCATTTAATTCTAGGCAGTTTTTATATTTTTGTACTTTAATTCTTTATTGAAAATACAAAGCTAGACGTAAAATTAGACATTGCATTTTCTTTATTTGATGCAAATTGTGGTAATTCCCAATCATCAGCTGCAAATTTAATACCTTTTTCTTGATTTGAATTTAATACGTATAGTTCTTTATCTTGTGGTGATAATGTAGATAATTTTGTTAAATCTATTTCCTTATTTATTCGTCCATCATTCAAATCTTCTATTGCACACATTCTAAGTTCCATTTGTGTTTTATTATCAGTAGGATTTATTTGTTCAACGTAAAGAGGAGTAGTATCATTGCTACTTGCTATGTTATTCTGTCTTTCAAATGAAGATAAATTTACAGATATTTTTTTACTACCATTATTTTTTATAGTATATACTGGAGAATAAAAATTTCCAAATGCCGATTGAGAATTTGGTAAAACCATAAATTCCATATTTAATGGAACTGTAACTGATATTGTATAATATTCATTTTCAGTTGGTATATGTCCATCTATTTCATCTAACTCTGGATTATTAAAATCAGGATTATCATCAAGTGTAGGATCCCATTCACCAATTTCACCATCTAGCACTGTAGAGCTATTATTTTTATTAGTTGGAGAATTTGTATTTTCTGTGCTCGGTGTATTAACACTTGGTATATCATCACTAGGCGTATCTGCAAATACATTTAATGAATATTGATTTATACTAATAAAACACATTAACAGTATTAAAATTTTAAATTTAATTTTCCTCATAAACATATTTTCCCTCAATATTCCTTTCTAAGTTATATTAACTTTCAACCCTTATTATTAATTTTGCAGCACTAGTTCCTTTGTATTCTCCACTTTCTGTATCATATGCATTTATAGTTGCAGTTGCATTATACTCTCCAGCCTTCAAACGTTTAGTTAGTTTAGCATATTCAATATAATGGTTTGGTAATATTTCACCTGATTTAAATACTGTCTTACCATTATCATCTAATTTTATTTCAATTTTAATTGAATATTTATTATATGGTGGATTTGCAATTCTAAGATTACCTTCAGATTTTCCATCTTTAAATATTGGTCTAGAATTTATCTCAAAAGAAAAAGATGATTCATCAGCTCTTCTTTGTAAAATTTCTTTTATTTCTTCTTCGCTGTATCCCGGTATAATTCCTTCTTGTAAAATTCCACCCATAACATTTACATTACTTTTTTTATTATTAAAAACAATTAATATAGTAGCTAATATTATAACTATTAAGCATACAATTACTATTTTTATTTTACCTGAATTATATCTAATCTTTTTATCCATTTTCTCACTTCCTATTTTAAATATATATGTATATTTAAATTAGTTTTTCTTTTTTATACTAAATACTAAATTAAAGTTTTCTGCTACTCCTTTTTCATCAATCTCTTTATTTTTATCTTTACCTGCTTCTCCAAGTAATTGTACTATCCCTATACCTAATGGTTGTATATCTAGCAACTCCTTTGAAGTTGATATCGGTACTCCTAAATCTGCATAGTTTTTGTCACCAACTAGAGCTATATGCATATCAGATCTACCTAACCCTGATAATGAATCATTTATTGATCTAATATTTATACCTCCTCTAGGATTTGATTCTTTAAAACTAGCTAAAGATACACTTATACCTACTGAGCTTTTATTTTTTATAGTATAACTTCCAGATGTAAAAACTCCATTTTGATCTACTGAAAACGCCATATATGTCGGCAACTCTACTTCTAGTTTACCTTGTGGAGCACTTCCATCTGATTTGTTTATACTACCATTAATAGTTACTTCTTGATTTAAAATTTCGCCTTCATTTCCACTTATTTTGTCTCTAGTATTATTATTTTTTAATACAAACTTACTTTCCTTTTTACTATTAAGTAATTTTTTAGATAAATTGAACATACTATTAGAATCTATATTTGTATTTGCTGGTAAAACTTCTATATTTCTGATTATATCTAAATTAAATTCTTTTCCATCATTCATTATTACTTTTGAAATAGCATATTCTTTATTTCCTTCTAATGTTTCTGGATTTAATTCAATAATATAAGTTTTTGTTTTACTTATACTATTTTTTATATTTTTAGATAGAAGATTTACTTTTTTATTATTTATTATAACCTTGTCAGCTTCTATATTATAGTTTTTCATATTTAATGTAATTTCAAACAATATATTTTCATCTGTTTTAAACTCATTTTTTATAGGATTAAATTCTATAACTTCAGCTATAGGATTTACATTTACATAAAATTCTTCATTATACTTTTGACCATACTTATTCACTACAGAGGCTTTTACACTGTATTTTCCTACTATATTTGTATCAATATCTTTTCCTTCAATTACTATTTTATTAGTTATATCTTCACCATCAAAATCAGTAGCTTTTAAAGACAAGTCTTGAATTGGGTCAAATTTATCACCTTGTATAATTTCTTTATTTTCTCCTGTTAAAGATGATTGATTAATATTTGATATACTTATATTAGTACTAAATATTTCTTTATTATATAAAATATTATTTTTCTTCGTACTTTGATTTAAGTTTATATCTGCTAGTATCTTTAAACTATATATACCATTACTATTTATATTTAAATGTTCCACATAGTCTAACTTTTTATTTAAACGTTTACTCTCTATTAGTTGTTCATCTTTATATAATTCTAACCTTAAATTAGATGCAGTATTATCTACATCATCTAAATTAAATTTAACTTCAAGGATTTTATTTATACTTTGTTCCTCATATACAAAGTTTTTAATAGTAGCTTCTTCTTTTAAAACCTCTACTGTTGCAACATTATCTCCCAAACTTATCCACGAACCATTAGACATTTTTATATGCTCTAGATTATACTTTTGCACTCCAGAAATATCATTTGAATTTATAATTACTTTATATCTTTTTTTATTTAATATATTATCAAATATACTCTTTTCACCATCATATAAAACATATTCTTTTCCATTTATCATCGCCATTGTTGGATTAATATGTTTTTTAGATATCTTTAAATCTATATCAAATACAATATTCTCTTCCTTTTGAGCAATATCTTTTACAGGTTTAAATGATTCTAATACTACATCTAGTCGTGTTTCTTTTACAGTAACCACAAATTCTTTTTCTTTTAATTGTCCATTGCTTAGCCTTACACTTGCCACAACAGCATATGTGCCTGGAACTTTAGTATTTACAGTATTTTTTTGAATTATTATATTCTCACTTATATCCATTCCATTTCTGTCTGTAGCTTTTAATTTTAAATCTTTTTTTGGATTGAATGTATCTCCTTCTAATATATCTATATCTATACCTACTAATGATGATTTATCAATATTAATACTTACACTACTTGAGCTATTAATATTATTATTCAAACTATCCTCATTTGAATTATCTGGAATTACTGCATCAGTATATCCATCATTTAAAGTATAAATTGATGTTTCTGGATCAGCTATCACATCAGTTTTAATAGTACCCTTATTATCATTATTTTTATTATTTGGAGATTCAACTAATTCATGCTTTATCGTTTCTTTATTATAAAAATATTTATTAATTAATGCTGTACCAACAGGTAATATAAATAAAACTATAATTAAAGAATATTTTAATAACCTTCGTGAAGCTACGTAAGCTAAGCATTTTTTTAAATTACTTTTAATCTTATTCATATAACTTTAACAACCTTCTATATATTTTCATAATTAATAAGTTTCTATTACATACATAAATAAAATCTTTATTATTAATTGTTTCTACTTAGATGTAATCTCCATATCTATATTAACTTGTCCAATTAGCTCATCAGTTTTTCTATTATATGCTTTTACTACTGCTATACCTTTATGTTTTCCTTTTTTTAATGGTTTACCAATAAGCTCTATATTTTCAATATATTGATCTGGAGATATTTTTCCTGTTCTTATAATAACTTTATTACCAACCTTAACTTCTAAGTCTATATTATGAGAACTATATTTAGGATTAGCAAACATTATAGTACCTTTTTTACCTTTAAATATAGGCTCTGAATATACACTAAATGCTATTTTAGATGCATCTACTTTCTTTTGAAGCAGTGCCTGTATTTCTTCTGGTGTAAGGTCCGGTGCTATTCCATTTCCAAGTACATATCCAGATATACTTGTTCCATTGATTTTTTTATTATATTCATTTTTTATATATATAAATCCTATAGTCCCTATCAAAATTAATAATACTATACTTACTACTACTTTTATCTTTTTCTTTTTCATAATAGATCCTCCTTATTAATTATTTTTTATATAATTTTTATATCTCCATATTATAAATTAAATCCATAATAATATTATTATGGATTTATATTTGTACTAAATATTTATTGTTATTTTCTATATTATAAAAAATTAGTCTTTCTTCTTTATTTGGAATACTAATTTAAATGTTTCTGCTACCCCTGTAGTATCATTTACATTACCGTTTGTAGTAATTGCTGCCTTCCCAGCTACACCATTTAAGTGGATTGTTCCTACACCATTATTTCCATCTACTACAAGTAATTCTTTAGCTGAATCTGTAGCTTTATTAAAATTACCTAAATCAATATATTGATTATTATCTCCTATTAATGCCATTATTACATTATCTCTTCCCTTTTCACCAATAGTACTCTGAGCACTTGTTGGTAATATAGTTATTCCACCTTGTTTATTTTGTTCTGTGAAGTTAGCTACTGATACAGCTACCTTAGATTGACTTCTATTTGTTACATTATATGATGTTCCCTTAAATGTACCAGTTTGATCTACACTAAAGTCCATTGAAACTGGTAATTCAACTTCAAGTTTTCCTTGTGGTGCTATACCAGTGTTACTCTTTACGCTACCACTAACAGTTACTTCAACATCTTTTGTTTCTCCTTCATTCCATTGGGCAGTATCTGCATATGCTGCTGCCGGTAAAGCTACCATTGCTGCCATAGCTAAACCTAAAAATTTCTTTTTCATTGCCATAATTTTTTATCCTCCATGATTTTAAATATTTATTTTCATATATAACCATAATTAATTGGTCTTTCAATTAACTTTGATTACATTTTACGACATTTTATAACATTTTTCAATGTTTTTTTCAATTTTCTTTTTTATCAGAATTAAATGTTAAATTCTGAAAATTTAATACAATTTAATCAATAAAATTACTATATTAATCTATCTATAATATTTACCAGTTCCACAATCTCTGGCTTAGTTATCTGCTCATCAGCACCAACTTCTTGTCCCTTTATCCTCAACTCATCACTAATTAAAGATGAGAATAAAATTACAGGTATATGCTTTAACTCATCATCAGTTTTTATAAGTTTTGTAAGTCTATGACCATCCATTAAAGGCATTTCAATGTCAGACACTATACATGATGCATAATTACTTATCGGTAAGCCACTATTTTTAGCTTCTGTTAAGTAATCCCAAGCTTCTTTACCATTATTAAATTTAACTGTGTTTTTATAACCTGACTTATGTAAAAATCCTATAATTAAATTTGAAAGCATCATTGAATCTTCTGCTACTAATATTTTCTTTTGACTTTCTACTCTATCACCAAGTTCATCTAATCTATCAAGTGTAATAGATGTTTCTGGGCTTATGTCAGCTATAATTTTTTCAAAGTCCAATATAGTTATAAGTCTGTCCTTATATTCAGCTATTGCAGTTGCTACACTGTCTTCTCCACTGTATATAACCTTATCTGGCTTTTTTATATCTTCCCAAGAAACCCTGTCTATTCCAACTACACTTTCAACTCTAAACGCAAAGTTTAGCTTGTTAAAATGTGTAAGTATGAATATATCATGACTTTTATTTTCTGATCTTTCTATATTTAAACATTTGGCTAAATCTATTACTGTTATTACCTCTCCTCTTTGTTTAAATATACCTTCTACAAAATTATGTGAGTTTGGCATTCTCTTAGTTTCTTGTGCTCTCATGATTTCACGTATTTTTGCTATATTTATTCCAAATAATTCTCCACCTACAGTGAATTCCATTATCTCAAGTTCATTTGTACCTGACTCTAAAAGTATTTTTGTTTGATTTGGAGTATCCATAGTTATTGTTCCCCCATCCTACATTAAGTTTAAATAATCACTCTATTATTTATATACGGTACTTATTTAAATTTATTTAGATTATTTTTTGAATTTTTTATAAAAATGCTGTGTTTTAACACGATGTTGAAATTAGGTAAGTTTTGAATAGTAAAAAACCAATTAAATAATAATATTATCTAATTGGTTTAATTTGAGTATTTAATAAGGAATTTTTATAAAACAATTTAAATATTAAAAAAGTAATTTTTAATATACCTTAAAATATTTAATTAATAAAATGAATGAATAGTAATATCTATAATACATTATATAACATAATACATATAAAGTCGATGTATTTTCTTAATTTTCTGTAAATTATGTTATAACTATCGATATTAAAAAACCAACTAAATAATTAATATTATCTAATTGGTTTTTTATGTGGTTTTGATATCTTATTCTATGAGATTCTTAATGTCGTCTTATTTTATAGTAAACAATATACACTTTGAAAGTTTTTGGATATATATTAGATTAATAAATAATACTATTCATCGACACAATAAATTATAGCAAAATTCGACAATTTTTTCAATACTATTTTATAAATATTATGTATATTTATTTTGTGTTTTATATGAAACTATTCATCTTATCCAAATGCTTTAATATATATAGTTATAATGTATCAGCATATTTAATATAGATTCTATATAATTTTTACTCAATATCAACATTTTGTTAAAACATAGCCTATAAAAAAAGAAGATAATGTTATATCTTCTTTTTTAGTTAAAGTATTTATCTTTATAATTTTGATAATGCTGATATAAGCATTTCTTCTTTAAATGGCTTTACTATAAATCCTTTTGCTCCGTATATTATAGCTTCTTTCATTCTAGCTTCTTGTCCTAATGCTGAAACCATTACAACTGATGCACCTGGATCAATTTTTTTAATTTCTCTTAATGCTTCTAATCCATCCATCTCTGGCATAGTTATATCCATTGTAACTATATCTGGTTGTAATTCTTTGTATTTTTCTATAGCCATAACTCCATTTTCAGCTTCACCAACTATTTCAAAATCATAGTTTGCAAGCATATTTTTTATAGACATACGCATAAATGATGCATCATCAACTATTAATACTCTTTTCATATTTATTCCTCCCTGAAGTTAATTATTTTTTTCTATAAACAGATGGCCTTACTCTTTCAAAGCCAGTTTCTAGGTTTGATAAGTTTTCTGATAAACCTATTATTAAGTAGCCACCAGGTTTTAAAGAATCATGTAATCTTTTGCATAATTTTTGTTTTGTAGGATTATCAAAGTAAATCATAACATTTCTACAGAATATTACATCATATTTCCTAAACTCCCATCCTATACTTTGATTTAGGTTAAAGTATTTAAAATCAACTAAACTTTTTATATTATTATTTATTTCATAGCTTTTATCATCCACTTTTTTCATATAATTTTGAACCCAAGTTTTTGGCAATTTAGCTATTTTATCTTCTGTATAAACTCCATTTTTAGCCGTTCTTAAAACATTAGTCGATATATCTGATGCTGTTATAGATACTTTTGATTTTGCACCTATTCCGAATACAGATGTTGCTAACATTGATATACAATAAGGCTCTTCTCCTGTAGACGATGCTGCAGACCATATTTTTATTCCTCCAACTGGAGCTTTTTTAAAATAAGGCACAAATATTTCATTTCTTAAAAACTCAAAATGTGCTTCTTCTCTCATAAAATAAGTAAAGTTAGTTGTAAGTTTTCCTACTATTATAGATGCTTGTTCTCCTGTTTTATCTCTCATTAGATTATCTATATATGATTTAAAATCATTAAATCCTAATCTTTTAACAACTATTGCAAGTCTTGTTTCTATTAATGTTTTCTTATTTTCAAGATTTATACCATAGTTGTTATACATAAATGTCTTAAGACGTATAAAATCATTATTCGTTAATTTCATTACTCATATCTCCTACAATATTCACTAATGAATCACAATCTAATATTAGTTGTATATCATTATTTATCTGACTTATTCCATTTACAAAACTTTCTTTTAAATCATTTTTTTCTTTTGTAGATTCCATTATTTGTTTAGGTGGTATTGTTAATACTTCATTTACTGCATCAACAATTAATCCTATTTTATTTGCTTCATTTTCGATTATAATTATACAAGTTCTTTCACTATATTCAATAGGTTCCATGCCAAACCTCATTCTTGCGTCCATTACAGGTATAATTGTACTTCTTAAGTTGATTATACCCTTCATGTATTCTGGTAAGAATGGTACCTTAGTTATTGGTAAAATTTCAATTATTTCTGTAATATATTTAGATGATAATGCATATTTTTGGTTATTTATCACAAATACCATATATAAATCATCAATTTTGCTATCTAAAATTTCCTCATTATTATTCATAAACTGATACACCTCTTCTAAATAAATTTTTCATTCTTGCCCACACTCTTTATTTTTAGTTTATTAGTAGTTGTATCAAATATAATAGTTCTTCCGCAAGACCCTAATACATCTGAGGATATAATAGGTATTCTTAACTTAAATAGAGTTTCTTTGCATACTTTTACATTTTTTTCGCCAATTGTAAGAGCATTATTAGAATTATTGAAGTTAAACATGTGTGCTCCACCTGCCATTTTTGCCTTCATAAATCTTGGGTTTGCACCTTTTTTTCTCAACTCTTCATATAAAAGAGTTATTCCTGTGTCAGCAAATTTTGCTCTATTTGTTAGATTTTTTTCTGTTTTTGATTCAGATAATAAAATATGTACTAATCCCGCTATTTTATTTATCTCATCATATATAACAACTCCACAACAAGACCCTAAACCAACTGTCATTATTTGATCTGGTGATTTTATAATTTTATAATCTGCTATTCCTACGTTTGCAACTGCCATTAAATCTACCTATACTTCAAATCCTAATTTAGATAATAATGTGTTACAAGATTCTACTTTAGGTATAAAGTAATACTTTCCTTCTATCTCTCTATCTAAAGTAAAGAATTCTGTTTCTATACATAGTATAGAATCTGATTCACCACCATATAATGAAGCTGGTAAGTTCATTATTGCCATAACCATATCTACACTAAAGTATGGTATTGATTGGTCTATTGTTAATCCAGTCATATCTGACATTGCAGTTAAATAAGTTCCACAAAGTATATTGCATATTTCTCCTACAGAGTTTAATTCTTTGTAAAGTTCTTCGTAATTTTCTTTATCACACTCTATTTTTCTGCCTAATAATCTTGATAATAAAGTAAGTGTTGAATCAACGTCCATTATTACCATTATAAAACCTTCTAAATCTCCTGATATTTGTAATACAGTTCCAACAACAAGTTCTTCTGGTGAACTATAACTGTTAGTTATATCTGAAAATTCTCTTAAATCACTGTTAGGTATTCCTATGTCTACTATTTCATTTAGCATTTGAGCTAATGATGTGGATGCATTGCCCGAACCTATATTACTAATTTCACGAAATACATTTAACTTTTCTTGTTCAAAATTCATGGGTATGTTCCTTCCCTCTCTAAGTTTTATTAAGTTTATATCGTTCTAAATTTATCTACTATCAAATTTGGAATAGCTTCTAAAGGAACTTCTTTAAGAACAGCACCGATATTTTTAGCTGCCATAGGCATACCATAAACAACGCATGTTTCTTTATTTTGACCGATTGTGTATCCCCCTGCATTTTTTATAGATAATAATCCTTTAGCGCCATCATTTCCCATACCTGTTAGTATTGTTGCAATAGAATTATTTTTTGCATGTATCGCTACTGATTCAAATAAATAATCTACTGATGGACAATGTCCACTTACTTTTTCAGCTTTTTTTATATCTAAGATATACTTGTTATTTTCTCTTACTATTCCCATTTGATATCCACCTGGTGCAATATATGCATGTCCAGTTAAAACTACATCTCCATGTTTACCTTCAACGACCTTTATGCTACATTCTTTATCAAGTCTTTGTGCATATTTTTTTGTAAATATTGGGGGCATATGTTGAGTTATAACTATGCCAGGTAATCCTAATGGCAACTCTCTTAAAACGTGTCTTATTGCATCTACTCCACCCATAGATGCACCTATTGCTATTATATTTTTACTATTATAACTAACATTATTTTTTATAATGTTAGTCTTTTTAAGTTCTGTATTAGAACATCTATCATCATAAAATCCTGATGCATTTATTATTTTTTGAACCAAAGTTTCATTAAAATTACGCATAGTTTTTGCAGTTGGCTTTTCGATAAAATCAACTGCTCCCGCTGCAATTGCATTACTTTCATTAATACTACTACCACTAATTGCAATAGTTGGTATAAATCTTTTATTCTTTAATATATTTAAAAATTCAATTCCATCAAGTCCCGGCATCATTATATCTAGTATTAATACATCTGGATTAAACTCTACAATAACATCCCTAGCTTCATATGGATCTTTAGCCATACCAACAACTTCTATATGAGGGTGATCTTTAAGTTGATTAAATAAAACTCTTCTAAATATTCCTGAGTCATCAACTATTACTACTTTTATTTTTCTATTAATTTTCATAGTATATCTCCTATAAAAGTATTATCTAGTTATTATTGAGTTAACATCAAATATTAAGCTTATAGATCCATCCTCTAATATAGAACATCCTGACATATATGATTGAACTTTTTCAAATTGAGTTAATAATTGAGGTATTGGTTTTATAACAACATTTTGTTGGCCTATTATTTTATCTACAATTATGCATATATTTCCTATTTCAGACTCAACTAATATCATTATTCCTTCGTTTTTATCTTTAGATTCAATTCCTAATATGTCTGCTAATCTATGAATTTTATAGCAATTGCCTCTAACAATACTATGTTCTTCACCATTAGGATTTTTTACAATTTCATAAGACCCGCTTCTAAATACTTCTTTTATATTAAGAGATGGTATTATATATATTTCATTTCCTATTTCAACTTTCATTCCATCTATTATAGCCAATGTTAATGGTATACGAATTATGAACATAGTGCCTTTTCCGCTCTCACTATCAATTGTTATAGAACCTCTTAATTTTTTTATGTTAGTATGAACTACATCCATCCCTACTCCACGACCAGAGTATTCTGTAACAGCTTCTTTAGTTGAAAATCCTGGAGCCATTATAAAGTTGTATGCTTCTTTATCTGATATCTCTTCTAATCTCTTAGTTGTAATTCCCTTTTCTATAGCTTTTTTTACAATAGCTTCTTTGTTTAAACCTCTACCGTCATCCTTTATAACTATTACAACATCTCCACCTGTATTTTTAGCTTCTAGTGTTACTGTTGCTTTTTCAGGCTTTCCAGCTGCCTTTCTTTCCTCTGGCATTTCAACACCATGGTCCATACTATTTCTAATCATGTGCATAAGTGGATCTGATATGTTTTCAAGTATAGTTTTATCTACTTCTGTTTGTTCTCCTATAAGTTCTAAGTCTACTATTTTGCCAGTTTTTTTACTCATATCCCTTACTACTCTTTGCATCTTAGTAAATGTAGATGATATAGGTACCATACGGATAGACATAACTACATCTTGTAACTCAGCAGTCAATTGATGTAATCTTCTAGCTTGTTTTTCAAAGTTATCTCTATCAAAGTTTTCAAGTTGAGATTGTTTTTCTACCATAGACTCTGTTGTTACAATCTCTCCTACTAAATTCATTAACATATCAATTTTATTTATGTTTACAGTAAGGAAATTATTTTTAGTTTCTTTATTAGATTTATTTTTATCTAAAGTTTTCTTTTCTTCTATTTTATTTTCCTTAACCTCTGTTTGACTTTCTTCCTTAACTACTTCTAAAACATGTGTTTCTTCTTTATTAGTAATAGCTTCTTCGATTACAGTTTCTTCTTTATTTAAATCTTCTTTTATCTCTATTTCTTCTATTTTTTCAGATACTTCTGCTTCTGCTACTTCTTCTTTATTATTTTCATTAGGTTCTTCTATTTCAAAACACTTAAGGAACATTGTTCCTTGTATAGCTTTTTCAATTGCTTCTTTGTCTATTGGATTTTCTAGAACTAGTAAAAGTCCATTTTGTGCTATTTCTCCATCACAGTCATCTTCTAAATTTTCTGGTACTGTTTTTATTGATGAATGCATTCCTTCAAGAGACATTAAAACTCCAAGTGCTCTTATAGATTCCATTCCACATCCATCTTCAAAAAATACTTTTATTTTCATTCCATTTGAATCTAAGTTAACAACTTCATCAACTGTTTCATCTACTTGTGTATTATATGATATATTTTCTTCTATATCTTCTTTTAATAAGTTGCTTGATCTTTGATAAAGTTCTTCTATACTAGCTTGAGGAAACAACCCTTCTTGAACTTTTGATATTTCATCTTTTAAAAAGTCTATTATTGCAAGTACTACGTCAATAACTTCTTCCCACTTGCTTTGAGTAAGTTTTCTACCACTTCTTATTTCATCAAAAACATCTTCAATACTATGAGTAAGATTCATTAAACTATCATATCCCATCATAGCTGATGAGCCTTTTATAGTATGCATAGCTCTAAAGATTTCTTCTATTTCCTCTTGACTCAATTCTCCAGTATCAGATTGACCAGAAAGCAAAATTTCTTCTAATTGCTCTAGCAATTGCATATTTTCATATACATAAAACTCAGTCATAGAATCTATTCCACTCATTTTTTATCTCCTTTATTGTTAAACAAATATATTAGTTGTCTATTATATAAAAAGGAAGCATAAAAGCCTCCTTTTTACAAATAAACATTAATATGACTTTACTGTATTATATTATTCTTAATACATATCAAAATAACTTGCATCATTATTCATAAAATCCATGCTTCTTTGAGATTGGTTTCCACCTTTTACGTTAAATCCTTCAATAAGAGATTTTAACATTTGTGCTTGTCCACTTAACTCTTCACTAGCAGCTGCACTTTCTTCTGATGTTGCAGAGTTATTTTGAACTACAGCTGAAATCTGTTCTACTCCTAAAGTTACTTGAGCTATTGCTTCGGCTTGTTCATCAGATGCTTTTGCTATCATTTCAACTGAATTCATAGTTTGGTTTGTTATTTCAATTATATTTCCAAGAGATTCAGCCGTATTATTAACTATTTTAGTTCCATTTTCTACTGCTGCTATTGAATTTTCAATAAGTACTGCTGTATTTTTAGCAGCTTCAGCAGATTTAGCTGCAAGATTTCTAACTTCATCAGCAACAACAGCAAATCCTTTACCAGCACTTCCAGCTCTAGCAGCTTCAACTGCAGCATTAAGTGCTAATATATTAGTTTGGAATGCTATGTCATCTATTGTTTTTATTATTCTTCCTATTTCATTTGAAGTAAATGAAATTTCGTCCATTGCTTTAACCATTTCTTTCATTTGTTCATTACCATTTTGAACTTCATGTCCTGCGCTTATTGTTAAGCTGTTAGCATGTTGAGCATTTTCTGCTGTATTCTTTATTTTTTCTGATATCTCAGTTAAAGTTGCAGATAATTCTTGAACAGCACTTGCTTGTTCTGTTGCTCCTTGAGCTAACATTTGAGCTCCACTTGATACTTGATCTGATGCCGCTCCAACTTCTTCTGATGCTGAACTTATTTGTGACATTGTTTCACTTAAATCATTAGTTATTTTTTCTATAGAGTCTTCTATTTCTTTAAATACGCCTATAAACTCAACATTTGTAGATACATTAAAGTTTCCTGCTGCTACTTCACCTAATACATTTACTGTATCATTTATAACTTCATTTGTATTATTAGCCATTCTACGCATACTATCAGCTAAAGTTCCTAACTCATCTTTAGATTCATAAGATATAGAAACATCAAAGTCTCCTTCAGCCATTTTGTTAGCCGCATCTTCAATTTCAACTAATGGGTCTCTTAAAATTTTTGTTATGTATATACTTATGTATGATACTCCTAATATAGCTACTATTAATAATGCTATACTTATTATTGTAGATTGCTTAGCTGTTTTATCTGCATCTGTTAAAAACTCTTCCATAATTTTATTGGCATTTTCATTTAATATTGATGCCTCTTCTATTACTTTGTTGTATGTATTTGAATATGTTGAAATAACTGATGCATCTATATCATTAACATTATTAGTAAATCCTTCTACTTGTGTTCTTGCATATAAATTTTCATATGCACTTTTATAGTTTTCTATTGCATTTTCAAGATTTTTTAAATGATCACCTATAGATGATGCTATTAATTCATTTGCACTTATTGATTTTATATTTTCTTCTATTTTATTAAATGACTCTGCTATAGTTTTATTTTCTCCAGTATGGTTGTTATCAACAAAACCACTATTTAAACATCTTGATATATTGATAATTTCCATACGAATCCCTAAAGACTCATTAACTAATTTATATGGTCCATCATACATATAATCTGTTAAATTAGCTGTATATGATAACTTTCCTAATATATATATACTTAAACTACTCGTTAAAATTAATATAGTTAAAAAAGATAATATAAGCTTTTTTCCTATTTTTAAATTTTTAAATGAATTCATTCTTTTTCCTCCCGACTCTAATGAATCTAATCTATCCTATAATTTACATTTTATTTATACGGATAAGTATTAATATAACTTTACATTTTTCGACAATTTTTTTATTTTTTACCTTATTCATTTTATATAATAAAAAAATTACTCTGAACATATAAATTGTTCAGAGCAATTTTTTTATACATTAACTTTATTAAAATATTTTTTGATAAGACTTTCAGTTATTTCCTTTATTTCATTATCATTTGGAAGAAAAATATTTCGTCTAGATTCTAAAATAAATTCAGTTTCTTTTGATATCACTTTATTTATAGATATTTTTTTGTTAACACTACCCTTTATTTCAACAATTAACTTTGAAATTTCTCCCTTAGTTATATTTTCAACTATAATATTATTTTCATCTTCTGTAAGAAGATTATTATAACTATAATACTCAAGTTCATCATTAAACATATCAATTATAGAGCCATTGGTATTTTTTATGTAATTATAGCTTATCGCCTTTACAAGTTTTATTGAAAGAATATAAAATAAAATCATAATAAATATACTAATCCCTACATGAATAAATATATTATTTAATAACTTTCCAAAATTAGTAAATAATTGTACTAATATAAAACCTATTAAAGAACCAATACTTCCTATCGCAATATCAGAACCCCTTTTTAAGTTAATTCTCATATCTACAATATTACTATATATCTCATCTTGGATTTTACAATATTTTATAGTATATAATTGATTTTCTGCTATACTACCTAATTTAGCTACTTTGTCATATATAGATTCATATTTTTCATCAAGCTTTAATGACTTTACAAAATTTACACCATGTATTTTTATAGCTCTAATAATTGCTTTTTCTAATGCTACTTCTTTGCTATCACCATTCCATATAGCTAAAGCATACTCTATACTTCCTGATACACCTAAAGTATGTTCAAGTTCTATACTTCCGTCTATTTCAAAAACTCTTAACCCTTTTATCTTATTCAAATTTGCTATATTTTTTACTTGATTATATGTGAAGCTTCCTTTTTTTAATACCTTAATTGGATCTATACTGCTACTTACCAATCCTTCTTTTTTTCTTTCAGTAAAATCTATTATTGCTTCTTCATATTTATCTTCAGGAACCTCAATATTAATGGGCTGCCCCTCATGGTCTAAGTACCTTAATTCTCCATAGCTTAAGCAAGCATCTACACATCTATCCCCACTATTATTGTACTTGCTTTTTAATAATTTACTCATTTACCAGTCCTTCCTATGATAGATACCCTTAACTTAATGTTTTGACTAATTCATCTTCACCAAGTATATTAGTTATTCTAACTCCGAAGTTTTGGTCTATTACAACTATTTGACCATATCCGATTTTTCTTCCATTTACATATATTTCAACCTCTTGATTTTCAAAGGTATCCAATTCTATTAATGAACCTTTACCTAGCTCAAATATGTCTTTTAGTGCCATCTTAGTTCTACCAAGAATAACACTTACATTAAGTTCTATATCTAATACTCTAGCAAGATTTTTATTCATTGTCTATACTCCTTTCTTAACACTATCAGTTATTACTACACCATTTTTATTTTTTATTAATCCTGGTCTACATTTAAACGATCTAGCTTCAGAAACATCTAGCTCTATATCTCCATCTACTTTTGTATCTAAAGTTATTATATCTCCTACTTTTAAATCAAGGAGTTCATTTACTTTTATAGTTGATTTTCCTAATCTTGCAATTAAATCAACCTTTGCTCCGCACACATTGTTATAAATTGCATTTGTAAATTCAAAATCATATTCTTGATTCTTATTTCTAAATAATTTTTTAGTTTCTAATAAATCAAGTATTGGTTCCATACAGCTATATGGTTCACAAAATCTCATTTTACCTATTTCCTTGTCTTCATACATAACCTTCATATGTGCAATTAAGACAGATTCACTTATAGGATATTTTTTACTTGCTCCCGCATTTATATGAACTCTTAATACTTCTCTGTGTGTACAACTTTCAACTACATACATTCTCTTTAAGAAGTCATTAACACTTTGAAATAATAATTGCTTATCTATTTCAGTAAGGTTTCTATCATAATTTTCTAAAAGTCCATCTCCACCTAAAACTACATCAATTAAAGTAAGGGCTATAGTTTTATCAATTTGGTAAATTAAATCTTGTACTAATGGTTGTATAGCATGTTCTGCAATTACTGAATCTTTATCAATTAAATTTATAAATTCATCATAGTTTGTTTGCTCAACTTTTTCAATTTTACAGTGTATTTTTTGCTTTTTTAGTTCATAAGCTAAGAATAAGTTTACATTTTTACAGAATTCTTCTGAAACTACAGATAAGAATCTCATATTATCACTTGAGTATCTTTGTGGCTTTTTAAAGTCATATACTCTTACATTTTCATCCATAATTAAAACCTACCTCCTCTCAAGATATTATCTACTTCTAAGGTTATTTATCATTTCCCACATCTCATTTGTAGACTGCATTGCCCTACTATTAAATTGAAATGCTCTTTGTGCCATAATTAAATCAGTCATTTCTGCTTGCATACTTACATTAGACATTTCAACATATCCTTGATGAAGTTTTGGATTTTCTACCGTTGTAAGTGTAGCTCCATCATTAAGAGCAAATAAATTATCTCCAACTGATGTAAAATCATTATTACCTTGTGGCATATATAGAGTTATACTACCCACATTTTGTTTATTTAGAAATACTTGTCCATTATTGCTTATTGTAAGATCTCCATTTGATAAATTTAAACCTTGACCATTAATACCTTGATTATAAGTTATGTCTAAGATATTTCCAGAATCGTCAACTAACTTTCCATTTGAGTCAAAACTAAATTCTCCATTTCTAGTGTACTTGTATGTTCCATCATTTGATATTACTCTAAAATATCCATCTCCATCTATTGCTATTTCTGTATTTATACCAGTTTCCTTTAATGCACCTTGAGTTAAGTTTCTAGTCGCACTTGATAATTTTACTCCAGTTCCAGTTATTAAATTATCTCCATTATGTGGATATGATTGTCTAGATAAAGTATCTGTATATAAATCTAGAAAACCTGAATCTAGTTTTTTATAACCTACAGTTTGTGAGTTTGCTATATTATTAGAAATAATATCAATTTTTCCTTGATTAGCAGACATTCCAGTTATACTGTTGTTCATTATGTTATACATTGATATTTCCTCCTATTAATATTATTTTACTCTACCTATATCACTTGCTATTTGCCCAAGTATTGAGTCTATAGTTTGGATAACCTTTTGATTTGCTTCAAATTCATTGACAGTTTCCATCATCATAGCTATCTCATTTATAGAATCTACATTTGAACCTTCTAAATATTTTTGCTTTATACTGTAATTGTTAGAGTTAAATCCTCCCTCTCCTTTATACAGATTATTTCCATATTTAGTTAGGTTATCATAATTTTCAAAATCAACTATATTGAATTTATACTTATTTTCTCCATTTATCATTACGCTATTATCAGGTGATATGCTAATAAGGTCTGTACCTACATATATTCTTTCAGAATTTCCTGTTTGGGTACTTGTACCCATAACATATTCTCCAGAATTAGTTACTAAGTAACCTTGAGGGTTTACTTTAAATGAACCATCTCTTGTATAGTAAGTATTATTTGCATCATCAGAAACTTGGAAAAATCCACTCCCAACTATTGCAAAATCTGTATTGTTATCAGTTGAAACTAAGCTTCCTTGATTATAGCTAGTAAAAGTATCATCTATTCTAACTCCAAAACTTAAAGAACCTAAGTCTTTTACATTAGAAACTCCATTTTCATAACTATCTTTATTATGTAGTAACATCTCATCAAAGCTTTTTGCTACTACAGTTTGACCTTTATATCCTGTTGTGTTTATATTTGCTAAATTATTAGTTATAACACCTTGCCTTGCTTGTAAAGTTAACATTGAAGACACAGATGCATACATACTTCTAAGCATGTTAATTCCTCCTTAATCAATATACTTTAACTTTTTCATAGCAGCTCTTAAATTAGAAATAGCTCTATTATTTAATTGGGAAACTCTTGATTCTGATACTCCAAGTATTTCCCCAATTTCTTTTAAAGTTAACTCTTCATAATAATAAAGAGATAATACTAATCGATCTTTTTCTTTTAACATGTCTATTGCTTTAGCTAACACATCTTGAAGCTCCTTTTGCTCAAAGGCTTCTTCTGGGCAAAGAATATCTTCATCTTCAATAGTATCTATAATACTAAATTCTTTTTCACCTTCTGAAACTGTATGGTCTATGGATATATTACTTGAAGTTTTCATTTTATTTCTAATACTAATTACTTCTTTTTTAGTTATATCCATATATTGTGCAATTTCATCTTCACTTGGCTTTCTAAAAAGCTTTTGTTGCAATTGATCTACACATTTATTGTATTCCTTTATTTTGCTCATATAAGTTCTTGATACCGGTGAGTATTTTCTTATTTCGTCTATTATAAATGAAGATACTCTGATTGAAGCATAAGTTGAAAATTTTACGCCTCTACTTTCATCAAACTTTTTTCTTGCATCTATAAGTCCCATAACGCCATAACTAACTAAATCTTCATAGTCTAATCCTATTTTATCTGTATAATACTTAGATGCTATATTTTTAACAATATTCATATTATTCACTATGAATTCTTCTTGACTTTGAGTAGTCACAATACACACCTCCTACTATATATTGACTATACCTTGAGCCTTTATCTGAACATCACTTGGTATTTCATTTAGTGATAAAACTGTTATATTTGGGAATACCATATCAACTAACTTTCTAAAAGGCGCTCTTATTTTTGGAGAAACTAATAGTATAGTTCTATTATTATTAAAATGAATACTCTCTACTGTATTTTGTATACTAGAGAATATTTTGTTTGTTGTATCTGGATCTATTGCTGGATACGTTCCGTTTATAGATCTTTGTAAGCTGTTTCCTATAATATTTTCAACTTCTAAAGATAAAGTAGCTACTGTTATAGAATTAGTTTCATCTACTAATCCAGCACAAATACTTCTACTCATAGCCATCCTTACATACTCAGTTAAAAGTTCTATATCCTTTGTATTTCTTGCATTATCAGCTAACGTTTCTAGAATTGTAACTCTATCTTTTATAGATATTTTTTCTCTTAATAAGTTTTGTAATACTTTTTGAACCTCTCCTAAAGTCATTAAATCTGGGATTAATTCATCAACAACAGCACTATATCTTTCTTTAGCTGAATCTATAATTAACTTAACTTCTTGTCTTCCAATAAGTTCATGTGCTTTTGATTTTATTATTTCTAACAAGTGAGTAACTAATATTGTTATTGGATCTACAACAGTTAAACCATATAACTCAGCTTCTTCTGCTTTATCAGAATTTATCCATAATGCATCAAGACCAAATGTAGGTTCTTTAACTCTTATTCCATCAATATCAATTTCACCACCCATAGGATTCATACATAATAACATTGTTGGCATAAGATCGTATGTAGCCACCACATTTCCTTTTATTTTTATACTATATTGATTTGGATTTAGTTGAAGATTATCTCTGATTCTTATTGGCTGTACCAATATCCCCATATCAATTGCACATTGTCTTCTTATAGAAACTATTCTTTGTAATAAATCGCCACCATTTGCTTCATCAGCAAGTGGTATAAGACCATATCCAATTTCAACTTCTATTGGTTCAACATTTATAAGGCTTGATACATCTTCTGCCATTTCTAAACTAGGTTTGGCTTCTTCAACATCATTTTGTACAGCTTCTAATTCTTCATTTTTTTCTTTTTCTTCTTTATTTAATAAAAATGAAGTAGCTAATGCACCAGCACCTAATGTGAAAAACGATAATTTAGGAAGTCCTGGAAGAAATCCTAAAACTAATAAAACTGCTCCTGTCATCCCAATAGTTACAGGTGCAGATGTTAACTGCTTACCTAAAAGATTACCAAAATTCTTTTCACTACTAGACTTTGTAACTAGTATACCTGCAGATACAGATATTAATAATGCTGATATCTGACTTACAAGACCATCTCCTATAGTAAGTCTTATAAAGTTTTGTACTGCTTCACCAAAACTCATATCCATCATAACAACACCAATAATAATTCCACCTATTACATTTATTATTGTTACAATTATACCTGCTATTGCATCTCCTTTTACGAATTTAGATGCACCATCCATAGCCCCATAAAAGTCAACTTCTTGTTGTAATTCTGATCTCTTTTTTCTGGCAGTTTTTTCATCTATTATTCCTGCACCTAAATCTGCATCTATACTCATTTGTTTACCAGGCATTGCATCAAGAGTAAATCTTGCAGATACCTCTGATACCCTACCTGAACCATTTGTTATTACCACAAATTGTACTATCATTATAATTAAGAATATAATTACACCAACTACATAATTTCCACCAACAACGAAGCTACCAAATGATTCTATAACACTTCCTGCGTAACCTTGTCCTAATATAAGTCTTGTTGATGATATATTTAAACCTAATCTAAATAATGTTGTAACAAGCAATATTGTAGGGAACATAGATAGCTGTAATATATTAGTTGAAAAAAGAGTTAGTAATAATATAAGAACTGATAAAGCTATATTTACTGATAATAATATATCCAATGCAAAAGGCGGAAGTGGTATTATTATCATTAATACTATTCCTAGTATTGCAAATCCAGCAAATATATCAAATTTACTTTTTAAATTTAATTTATCCATACTAAACCTCGTCTTTATTTCTACTTGTATTTATTTTTTATCTTATAAACAGCTACTAATACTTCCGCAACTGCTTTATACATTTCTTCTGGTATTTCTTGATCTATATCAACCTCTTTATAAATAAGTCTTGCTAGAGGTACATTTTCGATAATCGGTATATCATGACTTTTGGCTATTTCTCTTATTCTAAATGCAACTTCATCTACACCTTTTGCAACTACAATCGGAGTTGTATCTTTTCCTTGTTCATATCTTATCGCTATAGATATATGAGTAGGATTTGTTAAAATCACAGTGGATGATGGAACAGCTTGCATCATTCTTTGATTTGCCATTTGTCTTTGTTTCTGTTTTATCTTTCCTTTTATATGAGGGTCTCCTTCCATCTGTTTATATTCTTCTTTGACTTCTTGCTTTGTCATCTTTAAGCCTTTTTTGTGACTAAATTTTTCATATCCATAGTCAAGTGCTGCTACAACAGCTACTGCTAATGTTATACTAGTTAAAATACTTTTTATAAGGTCAAGTACTATATTAAACAGATATGGTAAATAGATGTCCCCACTTTTTATTATTCCTTCAAAGTTCTTACTCATAAATGAATATCCAAGATATATCATTATACATATAACAACCATACTTTTTATAAGATTTACTATTGCTTTCATTGAAAACATATTTTTTAATCCTGTTAATGGATTTAATTTAGAAAACTTCGGTTTCAAACTTTCCATTGAAAAGAACAAACCTGTTTGAATTAAACTACCTAAAATTCCAAATACCATAATAATTAAGCTTATTGGCAAAACAATCTTCATAAAAGACATCATTACCTTAAACATTAATATTTTTATAGTATTATCATTCATAGTCATACTAAAATCACCACTTAGTATATTAACTATAAATCCTTGAAGTTCAGAAATTATACTTCCTGACATCATGTATATTACAACTAATATAGCTATAAAAGTCATAGCTTTATTTACTTCCGCACTTTTTGCTATATTACCTTGTTTCCTTGCATCTTTTTTCTTCTTAGATGTTGGCTCTTCTGTTTTATCACTCATAGATAACATAAATCCAACTGTGCCTATATTTGAAATTGCATCACTATTCATACTAAGAGTTCCATCTAAAATAGATGGTATTTGATTAAATAAATGGTGCATTTTATTAATTAAAAATGGTAATGCTATCATTATAAATATAATTCCCATTAATAATTTTAACGGCATACTTACTACCATAACATTTAATTGAGGAACACTCTTTGATATAAAACCAATTAGTAACTCTGCAATAAGTAATGATAAAATCATAGGAACTGCTATTTTTATTCCAATTATAAAACATTGAACAAATACATTTATTACATAGTCAAAGTTTCCGCTAAGTATTAGTTGACCTACTTTAACTAAGTTAAAGCTATTTTGTATCCCCGCTATTAACTGGTGATGTCCATTCATGCTAAAAAAAATCATTACTCCTAACCAATATAAAATAGTTTCAATTAATGTATTTTGAGTATTAGTATTTGGATCATATATATTTGCCATAGATAAACCTAATTGCTGGTCAATTAAACTCCCTGCTATTTTTAAACTATTGAAACACATATTAGTTATAAAGCCAAATACTAATCCTGTTAATGTTTCCATTAATGCATATATAATAAGTTGACTAAGTGAATGAACAGCTATATCTGCTTGTATAAAAGGAGATATTATAAATGAGATAAATATAGAAAACATCACTTTAAATACTTTAGGAGTTCCATTTGGAAATATTACATTTATACAACTAAAGAACGTTAATATCCTTATAAATACAAATATCATTTATCTCATCCCTTTACATTTGCTATTATATTCATAATCTCATTTGTAAAAACTACTAACTTATTAAGCATCCAACTCCCTCCAACAAGAAGTATTGTTGCTATAGCTATTAATTTAGGTACAAATGTTAATGTTTGTTCTTGTATTTGAGTTGCTGCTTGGAATACACTAACTAGCAAACCAATTACCAATGCTATTATTAATATTGGACCTGCTACCATTAATGCAGTAGATAAAGCTTTCGTTATTATTCCCATTATCATCTGTTCACTCATAATGTCATCTCCTTGCTAATTAAAACTTAAAATTAAAGATTTAATTAATAAATTCCATCCGTCTACCATTATAAATAATAAAAGTTTAAAAGGCAGAGAAATCATAGCTGGTGGTAGCATAAACATCCCCATCGACATCAATGCACTTGATACTACCAAATCTATTAATAAGAATGGTAAATATATTAAAAATCCAATTTGAAACGCAGTTTTTAATTCACTTATTGCAAACGCTGGTACTAGTACTTGTAATGGTAAATTTTCTCTTGTTACATCATTTTTATCAATACGAGCACTATCTAAAAATAAATTTATGTCTTCATCTCTAGTTTGTTTTAATAAAAATTCTTTCATAGGAATTTGAGCTTTTTCTATTCCCTCTTGAAAAGTTATTTTTTCTTCTCTATATGGCTGTATAGCCTCTTTATTAATCTTATCTACTACTGGTGACATAATAAATATTGTCAATACTAATGCTATACCTACTAGTATTTGATTAGGTATAGATTGTTGAGCTCCTAAAGCTGATTTTAAAAATGAGAATGTAATGATTATTCTTACAAAACTTGTCATCATAAAGATGATAGTCGGTAAAAACATCATAAATGTCATTACTATAAATAACTTTATTAAAGGAGTAAATTCTTGCTGATGATTTGATACTAATCCAACTAAATCATTCATACATACGTCCCCCTTTTTCTAGTAATTTCTATTTTTTATTAAATAAAAGTCTATCCGAATTATTAAAGTTTGAAAATTTTGACTTATTCTTTTTTGAAAACATATTCTTTTTATTTTTTTTGTTCTTTAATCCAAAGTTAGATATATTAAATTTATCAACATCTATTTGTGATAAATCTATCCCATAGCTTTCTTTCATATCATATATTTGAGCTATTTCTTCTTTACTTAATACTTTTATTTTTTCAGTTTTAGAAGGTGATGAAGCTAGTACACATCCTTCATCACCCATTTCTAAAACAAATATACTTGTATCTTTATTTAAGTTAGTTCTTTCTAGGACTTTAACATACTTATGCTTATTAATATTATCTGAGTTAAATTTAGTTAACTTTATTGAAGCTATTATTAAAATAATAGTAATAGGTATAAATATTATTAAGTTTATTATATAATGCAACATAATTTATTTTCCCTTCCTATTTCTTAACTTTCTCCTCAAATTTTATTACTTATTTTCTACATTATTGTTTTTATTTTCAGTTTTTGATTCTCTTTCTTCAACTACTAAAATATCAACCCTTCTGTTTTTAGCTTTATTTTCAGGTGTATCATTAGGAACAATAGGATTAAATTCTCCATACCCTTTAAGCGAAATTCTATTGGGATTTATATTCTTATTTTCAATTAAATACCTTACTATACTTAATGCTCTTTCTGTAGAAAGCTCCCAGTTAGACCTATATGCTGAACTATTTATAGGAACATTATCTGTATTTCCTTCTGCAACAATTTCATTATCTGTTTCTTGTATTATTTTAGCTATTGTATCAAGAACATTTATGCTCTCACTTTTTATTTCTGCTTTACCTGAATCAAATAATATTGACTCATCAACTTGAAGTACTATTCCTCTTTCTTCTTCTCTTATTTTAATTTCGTCTGTAAGAGAATTTTTTTCTATTATTTCATTTAACTTTGCAGCTAAATCTTCATACTTAGTACCTTTTTCAAGCTCAACCTTTAAATCATCTATACTTTGAACTTCTTCAATAGATGAATCACCTGTTAAAGAATATTGTAATGCCTCTGATAATTTTTTTAGTTTTTCACTGTCTACTGCTGATATCGAATATAGTAGTATAAAAAATGTTAGTAGCAATGTCATGGTGTCTGCAAAGGTATCCATCCATCCATCGGTTCTTATTTCATCATCCTTTTTTTTCTTACGAGCCATGATTAAGCAACCTCACTTGATGAATTTTCATAATATGCTTTTCTATCTTTTTCATTTAAGTGTGTTATTAATTTTTCTTCCATTGCTCTTACACTGTCACCATTTTGTATACTTTGTAATCCACAAACTACCATTTCTAAATACTCTATTTCTTTTTCACCTTTAGATTCAATGTTAAATCCAATTGGGTTAAATATCATATTAGTAAATAATGCTCCATAAAGTGTAGTTATAAGTGCAGTACTCATACCCGAGGCTATATCATCTGGTGAACCCATATCAGATAGCATTTGTATAAGACCTATAAGTGTACCAACCATACCAAAGGCAGGTGCATAAGATCCCCAAAGTTTGAATATCTTAGAACTACTGCCGTATACTTTTTCTTTCTCATTTAACTCTATTTCTAATATTTCTTTTACCGATTCTGCATCTACACCATCAACAATTAATTCAAGACCTTTTTTTAAGAATGGTTCTTCAATTTCAGCTACTTGTTGTTCTATTGCAAGTATTCCATCTTTTCTAATTGTTTTTGAAAGTTCTTTGAATTGATCAACTAAATCAACTTTATTAACGCTTGGTGAAACTATACTCATTTTTAATGCACTAGGAATTCTCTTTACAGTATCTAAATCAAAAGTTATTAATACTGCTGCAAATGAACCTCCTACAGTTATAAGGAATGATGGTATATCGATAAACATACCAACTCCACCTTTACCCTGTGCTATAGCAAAGAATATAAATCCTATTGCTAATACTAATCCTATTGGTGTTAGAATATCATTCTTCTTCATTCTCTACCACCTCTTATTATCTCTTAAGATTTACAATTTCTTGAAGTAGTTCATCACTAGTAGTTATTACTTTACTTGCTGCTTGGAATGCTCTAGTTGTAACTATCATTTCTGTAAATTCTTCTGATAAGTCAACGTTAGACATTTCTATAGCACCTTGAGTTATCTTTCCAAATACAGGGTTCTTTATTGGTTCGCCTGAGTTTGCAGTTTCTCCATATATATTTCCTCCAAGTTGCTCTAAACCTTCATCATTTTGGAATACTGATATTTGTAAAACTTGTTTATCTCCCTTTATTACAGCTCCATCAACATCTAATTGAGGCATTTTTGTACCATCAGCTAACAAATATGAAATAGAACCATCACTAGCAATGTTAAATGATACTACTTTTTGATTAACACCATTAGCATTTTCAACTTCTTCTGGTATTAATATAGGATTATCACCTTCACCTAAAACCTTATAACCTTGTGATGTTACAAGGTTTCCATTCATATCTAAACTAAAAGATCCATCTCTTGTATATCCCTTTTGATTTGGACCTATTTCAACAGTGAAGAATCCATCTCCATCAATAGCTAAGTCTGTATCTCTTCCTGTTGTTTGTAATGAACCTTGTACCATGTTCTTTAATATACCACTTACTTTAACACCTATACCAACTTGCCCTGGGTTAACCCCTCCACTTGTAGCTGTTGGTGCACTTGGGTATATTGAACTTTGATATAGTGCATCTGCAAATCTTGTGCTGGTCTTTTTATATGCTGTTGTTCCTACGTTTGCTACATTGTTACCTACAACGTCCATTTTCGTCTGATTTGATTTCATAGCACTTATTCCTGAATACATCGATCTTAACATACTACTTCTCCTCCGTTTATATATTTAAAATTATATTTATTAACCATTTACCTTTATAAGAGCTCCATACTCAACTTCGATTATATTTTCACTTTGAGAATCTTTAACATTCATATATACAACTCCATCTTTAATGTGTATACTTTCTACCTTTCCAGATATTGTTTTTACGTCTTCATCTACCCTTTGTCCACTCTCAATTGGTGCATATACTTCAACTTCTTTTCCAATAAGATTAGTTGCACTTCCTACTGCCGAGTTTGCTAAAATCCCATTAGTCATTCCTATTAAATACTCTATATTTTCATTTAAAGCCATTGATTGCTCAAGCATATTAAACTGTGCTAACTGAGTAATATATTGCGTAGGATCTTGTGAGTTAAATGGATCTTGATTTTTCATTTGAGCTACAAGAAGTTTAAGAAATAAATCTTTATCTGAATTGTCATTACCTGAAACTATAGTCGTTCCATTTTCAGTTTTATTAACAGTTCTTGACCTTAAACTACTAGTATCATTCATTGAGGTACCTGTATTTATGCTTGTCATTTTTATTAGTCCTCACTTTCATTAAATTAATATGTTTAAATTATCGTCATCTTTGTTATGTTCACTATTGTGTAATTCTTCTATTATTTGATTATTATTTTTTTTATTCTTATTACTATTGTTTTGATTAAACCTTCTGTCTTGATTAAACTCTTTATTTAAGTTATCAGAAAATAAATTTTCATTTTCTGACTTTACATTTATAACAATGTCTTTTATATTGATATCTGTATCATTAAGATGCTTTTTTATATCTTCTATATTTTTATTTACAAGGTCTAATATGTTATTATCATCAACTGTTATTAATAAATTTGAATGTTCTTTATTCTTAGATAACTTTATGCTTATTTCTCCCAAATTTCTTGGATTAAGTTTTACATTTAGCTCTTCTAAATCACTATTTTTAATATACTTTACAGATTTAATAATATCTTCTGTTATAAACTCTTGCCTAATTTCTGTAACTGGTTGGGGTATATCGTTACTTGTGCTATTTCTATATACAGTATTAAATTCATTAATTCCTACAAAGGAATTTATATATGAATTATCATCAGCTGATACAATATTTTCTAAATATTCAATATCATTACTTGTACCTTTAGAACTTTTATATTCATCTATTTTAGATTGATTTAAAATTCCTACTGTATCTAAGTTTTCATACATACTGTCTTCTTGGCTTGATTTGTCTAAATCCTTTATCTGATTTTTTATTTTATCTATTAGTGAATTTAAGCTTTCATTGATTTTATTTGAATTATTTCTGCCTTCATTGATAAGATAGTTAATATTGTTTATAATTTCTTTCATATCATTATTATTTAACTCTAATGAATAATTGCTTTCTGAACTTGTATGTAAGTTTTCAATAGCATCTAAAATATTTTTTGTATTTTCAACTTCGTTTAGTTTAGAATTTAATGATGATTTTATATTTTCTAAATCTGTTAAACTATCTATTTTTTCTGCTATATTAAACTTTTCATATAAGGTATAAATTAAATTATACAATATTAAGCTTTCATCAACATCCTCTTTATTGTTGGTATTTGTTCCACTATTTTCATCTTCTAACTTAAATTCACTAATAAAATCCTTGAATGTAGATAAACTGTCAGAACTTACCGATTTACTTTGTGATAAACTACTATCCCCCACCATATTACTTAAGTTTATATTAATCATACATTCACCTTTCTATTATAAGTTTGAAGTTTTTCTTATATATCCATATAAAGCAAATTCATCATTAGAAATCTGCTCTAATCGTTCTTCTTCTTTTTTTATTTCTAAAATTTTATTTTCTTTAAGCACTTCTAAAGATCGTCTTTTTATTCTTTTATCTATGAAATCTTTTTTTGCTTTTTCAAGTTCAATTTCTTTAGCTTCAAGTTCTTTTTCTGTGTCTTTTATAGTAGTGTTAAGATAAGATAAATAGTTCATAGTAATCTTTTGACTTATAGTGTCTTTTGCCCTACTTATATCAGAATACTTTTTATAATTGTTTTCTAATTCATGCAGCTTATTTTCTACTATATTTTTTTGATTTTGAGCCTTAGAATAAAATAACTTACTCTCTTCTTCTTCATTAACTCTTATATCTAATAGCTTCTGTAATTTAAACTTAAAATTGCTCATCTATAATCTCCTCTTTAGTCAAGCATATTAATTAATTTACTTTTACTTACTTCGAATTGAGATACTTCATTAACACCTTGTTTTAAGTATGAATTAACATTACCTATATATTTAATAGCTAAGTCTATTTCTTTATTTGATCCTTCTTCATAAGCACCAATATTTATTAAATCCTCAGCTTCTTTATAAGTTGCTAATATGTCTCTTGCCTTTGAAGCTGCCTTATTTTGTTCTTCTGTTGCAATTTCTTTCATAAGCCTACTTACACTATTAAGAATATCTATAGCCGGATAATGATTTTTATGTGCTAATTGTCTAGATAAAACTATATGCCCATCAAGTATCCCCCTTACTGTGTCTGCAATAGGTTCATTAAAATCATCACCATCAACAAGTACTGTATAAAATGCCGTTATAGACCCCTTATCTGACATACCCGTTCTTTCCATTAATTTTGGCAACATCGCAAACACCGATGGAGTATAACCTTTTTGTGCTGGAGGCTCTCCTATTGCTAAACCAACTTCCCTTTGAGCCATAGCAAAACGAGTTACTGAGTCCATCATAAGAAGTACTTTTTTACCTTTATCTCTAAAATATTCTGCTATAGATGTTGCAGTAAGTGCTCCTTTTAGTCTTACTAAAGGTGATTTATCAGATGTAGCGCATACTACAACTGACTTTTTCATACCTTCTTCACCTAAATCTCGTTCTATAAAGTCTAAAACTTCTCTACCACGTTCACCTATTAAAGCTATTACGTTAACATCTGCTTCTGCTGTTCTAGCCATCATACCAAGAGTTGTACTTTTTCCAACTCCACTTCCTGCAAATATCCCAATACGTTGACCTTCTCCACAAGTTAAAAATCCATCTATTGCTCGTACTCCAGTCGGCATTATATTAGTTATTCTTGGTCTTTTCATAGGGTCTGGTGGCTCATTAGATAAACTGTAATTTTCTCCATCTAATATTGCTTCTCCATCAATTGGATGTCCAAGACCATCTAATATCTTTCCTAAAAGTTCATCACTACATCTAACATTTAGCGGAACTCCTTTACCAATAACCTTACATCCAGGACTAACTCCTACAAGTTCTCCTAGCGGCATAAGTATTACACAGTCTTCCTTAAATCCAACTACCTCACATTGGATTTCAGCTCCCATATTGTTATGGATTATACAAAGCTCTCCCACAAATGCCTTTATACCTTCAACCTCTACTGTAAGACCTATAACCTTTGATACCTTTCCTTCAAATGTTATTTTAGGTATAGAATTAATTTTATTTATTACATTTTCGAAATCTATATCAATCATAGCAACTCCTCTTTTATTTTTCCAATAACATCATCAATGCCAATGACTAATTTTCCATTCAAGCTTTCTATTAGTGCATTGCCTTTATCAACTGATTCATCAGATAAAATAAAAACGTCTTTATTAATAAGATTATTTTCTTTTAATTCTAAAATTTGTTTATCTAAACTTTCTTTATAAATAGGATTAACTCGTATTACAAAGTTTTCTTTTAACTCATATTCCTTTATTACATCTAAAATTAATAAATCCATAGATTCTTCATCTTCAAAATTTCTTCTTAGCACCTTTTCCGCAATAGATATTCCCATAGCTAAAATATTTTTTTTATTATTTTTTATATAAGATGCAACTTGATTATTAGCTTCAAGCATTATTTTATTTGCCTTATCAATTATTTCAGATGATTCATTTTTAGCTTTTTCTATGTTGTCTTCATAAGCTTCTTTGTAGCCATCTTCATATCCATTTTGTGTACCTTGTTCGTAACCTTCATGATATGCTCTTTTCTCTATTTCCACAGCTTTCTGATTCGTTTCAGCTAATATTTTTTCACTTTCAGTATTAGCTTGATTTAAAATTTCATCATATTTAATTTGAGCATCTATAAGCTTTTGATTTATTTTCTCTTCTAATCTTAATAGCTCTAATCTCTTTTCATTATGATCCTCAACTTCTTCATTAACAGGTAACTCTTCTTTTTCCTTGAAGTTAAAATAGTTTAAAGAAACTGTACCCTTAACCTTTACATAATCAGACTTAATTATATTATTACTATAAGACGAATTCTTCATCTGAACCTCTAGTTAATGTAATTTCTCCTATTTCTTCAAGCTTTCTGATTATGTTTACTATGTTTTGTTGAGATTCTTCAACTTGAGAAACCTTAGTTTTTCCAAGTAATTCTATCTCTTCTTTTAATGCAGCAGCAGCCCTTTGTGATTGGTTTCTATATATAGCATTTGAAACATCATTTGATGCTCCTTTAAGTGCGTATGCAATATCTTTAACATTAACTTCTTTAAGAATTCTTTGTATAGCTGTGTCTTCAAGTCTTACGATATCATCAAATACGAACATGCTAGCTTTAATTTCTTCTGCTAATTCTATGTTATTTTCTTCAATATATTTAATAATGCTCTTTTCAGTTTTTCTATCAACATTACTTAATATATCTATTAAGCTGTCAACTCCACCTGATTTTTCAAGGTCTCTTTGACCTAATTTAGATAGCTTATTTGTTACAGCTTCATCTATAGCCTTTATAATATTAGGAGATATAGATGAAGTTCCCCCTATTTTCAGAGAAACTTCATGTTTTATATCATCTGGTATTTCACTTAAAACCACTGCTGCTTTATCTGGTTGAAGATGCGAAAGTATAATTGCTATCGTTTGCGTACTTTCACCTTGTATGCAAGATAAAATTTGCTCTGGTTCTGCCTTTCTAGCAGCCATAAATAATTTTGTACACGTATCATACTTTATACCTTCTAATATTTTATTAGCCCTTTGATTGCCAAGAGCTCCATTAAGAAGAGATTTTGCAAAGTCCATACCACCTTGAAGAACAATATCTTGTCCCTTATTAACTTCTATAAATTCTTGTAGAATCTCTCTTCTCTCTCTTGTTCCTACTTTATGAATATTTGATATCTCTACACCTATCTTTTGTATATATTGATCAGGCAAGTTTTTTACTATATCAGCTGCTACATCTGCACCTAGTGTAATTAATAAAATAGCTGCCTTTCTAGCACCTGTAACTTTTCTAACCTTTGGTATATCCCCCAAGTCAAATGCATTTCCTAAATTAACACTTTCTTTTTCCAATTATAAGCACCTCCCTTTGTATTACTCACTTAACCAATTTCTAATTAAGTCTGTAACTTGCTCTTTATTTTCTGATGCGTATTGTCTTACTTCTTCTTCTAAAGATATACTTTCTTCTTCTTCATCCTCAGTAGATCTAGTTTTTTCCATTTCTTGTATTTTTTGATTTATAATATCAAGATGTTCACTGTCGTCGAAATCTTCTTCAACAATATCTGAATTTTTCTTCTTCATGTACATATAAACCACTATTCCTACTATTAATAACAATAATATTCCTACTACAACTGCCACTATTTTCATCACCTTATTTATATCATCCTTAACTGCTAAATTGTCATCTTCATTAGCTAATGTATCAAATGGCATTCCAACAACAGATATACTATCTCCTCTATTTTCATCAACACCAATAATATTAGATACTATATCCTCTACTTGTTGCAGAGTCTTATTATTTAAATTTCCATTAATAGCAACTGATGCTGTAATCTTGTTAATTTCGCCCTGTGCCTTTATAGTTTTAGACTCTGTTCTTCCTGTTTCATATTCAATACTTTCTTCTCTACTTGTATTTAAGTTTGTATCATTGCCACCCACAGTGTTCATATTGTTATCAATATTACCACCAGCAGCATCATCTTGTGATGTTGTATTTTCTTTCTTATTCTCTTTTATTGCTACTTTATTTGGATCAATTTTTATTTCAGTAATTTCATTAGTATCAAAGTTTAAATCTGAATTTACTTTTACTACAACTTTACCTGACCCAAACATAGACTCAAGTACTGAAGATATAGCTCTTTCTAAATCTGAATTTAATTCTTTTTCTGCTTTTCTAGCTATGTATAGTCCACTTGAGTTGGTAGCTTGCTCTTTTCCATTTTCATCATATAAACCTTCAGATAAAAGATTCATATTTTGATCAACTACTTCTACATTTTGTTTGGGTATATTTTCACAACTTGCAGAAACTAAAGACATAATAGACCTTACTTGACTTATATCTAAACTTTCTCCTGGGTTTAGAGTTATAGTTACTGCAGCAGACCCTGGTTGAGTTTCCTTAGCAAATACAGATTCTTCACCATTTATAATCTGAACTCTTGCATCTGCCACTTGAGAAAATGTCTTTATAGTCTTTTCAATCTCGCCTTGTAGCATTCTTTGTTTCTTTATCTTAAACTCTTCATCTGTCATACCAAATGATGAACCTTCGTCCATAAGCTCATAACCTTTAGAACCATTAGATATATTTTCTGATAGTTTTAATCTTAATTCATCGACCTTATCCTTTGGAACAAGTATACTATCACCTTGTATTTTCATATCTATATTTTCACTTTCAAGTTCTTTAGTTATGCTTGCTGCATCAGTAGAATTCAAACCTGAAAAAAGAACTTTGTACTTGTTGTTATTCATGTACTTTACACCAAATACAATAGATAAGATTACTGCTACAGAAGCTATTACTAAAGCTAGCTTTTTAGTTTTACTTAAGGCTTTAAAGTCCAATATTTTTTTACTTATAAACTCTTTAATCTTATTTATAATATCCTTTACATTCATTTGCTCACTCCTTTATAAAATAAAACTATAGTTGAACTGAGCTTAACTCTTTGTATGCATCATATAATTTATTTCTCATTTCTAACATGAGCTGCATAGAAATTTGAGCTTCTTGAGTAGATAACATAACCTCATGCATTGTTATATCATCACCTTTTATAAGAGCTTCAATGTCATTATTAGCTTTAACTTGACTATCATTAACTTTATTTACTGCATTGTTTAATACATCTGTAAAATTAACCTTATCACTTTCATTTAAATTCTTATTTGTATTATCTATAGTGTTATTTTGAATCTGATTTAAAAACATCTTTGAATCAAAATTAACACTTGACATATTTATCAAACTCATTATTTGCACCTCCATATATTACTTTCCTATTTCAAGAGCTTTTGAAATCATATCTTTTTGAGCATTCAAAGTATCAATATTTGATTCATATGCTCTAGATGCAGATATTAAATCTGACATTTCTACTAGCAAATCAACATTTGGATATTCTACATATCCCTCTTCATCTGCATCAGGATTATTTGGTTCATATACCTTTCTAAGAGGAGATTTATCTTCTTCTATAGAAACAGCTTTAACTCCTAACATACCTAATTTTTCATCATAGTTTTCTTGAAAACTTGCTATCTTACGAACGTAGGCCCCTCCATTTTCAGTTCTAGTAGTTTTTACATTAGCAACATTCGAAGATATAACATCTATTCTTAATCTTTCGGCAGATAAACCACTAGCGCTTATTCTCATTCCATTAAAAACACTCATTTAATTACCTCCCTGATATTACACTTTTTGTCATAGATAATTTAGTATTTGTCAAACTTACAATTGCATTATATTGAAGGCTTGCAGCAGCTTGATTTACCTTTTCACTTTCTAAGTCAACATTATTTCCGTCTTCCCTTACTACGGAATCTTTATCAACTTTTACCTCAATTTTTGCATTATCCATTTCATTTTTTAAACTGTCCTCAAAAGTAACATACTTTCTTTTATAATTCGGGGTATTTATATTTACAATGTTGTTTGCTATAGTTCTATTTCTTAGTTCTGTAGCATCTAACCCCATTTTCATTAATCCATATATATCCATAGTCCATCTCCTACAAAAACTTTTTATAATATTTTATTTAAATTTTAAATTTCCTATCGACCTATTATACTACTTTTCTCGACATTTTTCTACGTTTTTCGTTTTTTTCATATATTTCCATATATTTTTCGACATTCTTTTGCATAACTTTTATATGTATTCATTTTTATAAGTTGTATAATTTTGTATTTTAAATAAAAAAAGAAAATAGCCATTTTAAATTTACATAAAATGACTATTTCCTTTAATATATAAAATTTATATTTATTTTTACATTAATAGTAATTGATTTAAATTAAAATAAATTATAAATCTCAAGCCTTTTATAATTTATTTTAATTTTATGCTTCTAAATTTAGAATTTATATTGCAATATTAATTAGAATTCCAGTTTCAATATTATTTTCTATAGATATAAATCCTAATTCTTCATTTATAAAATCTTTATGTATAGAATCTTTATTAGAATATAGTTTTGATACAGCCTTATCAACACTATCTTCTAAAATCATAAGTTTTGTTTTATATATAGATATCTTATTTTTTACTTGTTCTATTTTCTTAAGTGTTTCTTCTATTATTGATATTGTTCTTTCATCTTCTAGTTTATTATCAGTATTTTTGCTATTAATTTCTTCGTATGATTTAAAATTTAATTCATCTTCTTTTTTAGCTAGTTGTTTTATTTTTACTTTTATATTTGATGATTCTTTTTTTTCATTTTTTATATTTTCAGAGTATATGTTTTTTGCATTTTGTAAAGTTTTTTCCATTTCATCAATTTTAGCTTCTTGAACTTGTATATCTGATATACGATTTTGTAATTCTCTTTGATTATAATTCATTATATTAACTTTTCTTTTTATTTTATTTATATTGTTTAATGAATTATTATCTTTATTGTATGTTTTTGCATTTTGTTGTTTTTGTATATTCATATTATTTAAGTTTATATTAACATATAAACTTAATTCCTGTAATTTATTTTCATTATTTACATTCATTCTTCTCTCCCATATATTACAAGCTTCATTTGATTTGATTTTTTTAAATACAATTGAACTAAAAACCTATAGTTGATAGTTTGTATTATTATTTAATCATCACAAAAATATAACACCAAATTTTACTACTATATATAATAAATATAATAAGTTTCACTATGGTTTTTATATCTAAGATCCTTAAAATTTATATTCTTTATTATATTTACTATAGTATAAAGCTTATATTTTTAATTTCAAATACAAAAATCATATTTTTACGATAAATTTTCTTAATAATCCATTGATATTTTAATTAGTTGCTCTTTACCAAAGCCCATAAAATTGGCTTATTAATTAACATATCTAAAAAAATGCCATTTACTTTTTTATTTTTTTTTATACTTATTTTTATATCTTTTATACAATCATATTCATTTAAAATATAACTATCTCCTGTAGCTTTCATATAAAATTCCTCTATACATTTTATAAAGTTTAACTTAGACCTATTATCAAGATTTTTTTCTTTAGCTATATATAAATCATATAATTCATTGGCGCACATATGATGTGCAACTATATTATTTTTAGTCTTACAACTTGTCATTATAGAATCATTTCTTACTCTTCTATTAAATAATTTTTTATCTACATATTTTACCCTATTCGCACATATATAGCTATTTACAGTTTTTATTACATCTTCATATATTAAATTATCTCTATATTTTATTTTAAATTTATTTAAAAAATCCTTATTAAAAAAATTTAAGCATGATTCATAATACATACCATGAGTTTCCATCATTTTATTAAATAAAATTTTACCACTACATATTTTCGAATCTAAAATATCACTTCTATCAATTTCACGTAAGTCAGAACTACTATATCCATCCTCATAAAGTACATTACTATCAAATGTTATAAAATCCAATTTGTTAATTTCACACTCTTTAAAGCATATCTCCATTGCATTAAGTTCTATATAGTCATCGCTATCTAAAAAATAAATATATTTTCCTGATGCCCTTTTCATACCTATATTTCTTGCAAATCCTGGACCTTTGTTCTCTTGATCGATTATTATTATATTATTATACTTTTTTTCATATTCTTTTAAAATATTTAAACTATTATCTGTTGAACCATCATTTATACATATAACTTCTATTTTATCTAGAGTTTGATTTACTACACTTTCTAAACATTGCTTTAAATATTTTTCTACATTGTATACGGGTATAACTATACTTACATTTATCAAAAAAACACCTCTCTTTATTACTTATAAATCTCCATTAATTCTTTATAAAATTTATAAAATTTTTCATAATTTTCATTTCTATTTGCATATAACAAGTATGCTATATTTCTATTTACTAGAGGTGAGTTTATAAATTTTGATTCACTATTTTGTATATCCTTATATTTATTTAAAGATAGATCAAATTGATTAAGTTCAAAATAATAAAGTGCCATTTTATAATTAATCTCATCATGTAACTGTAATTCTGCCATTTTATAATTATTTGTAGCTATATTAACTATAAAACTTATTAAGTCAGTATTTTTTATAGAATTTAGATATAAAATTTCAGCTTTATATATATCCTCTATATATTCACTATTTATAATATTTATTATTAAATTATTATAATCTTTTGCTTGATTAAGTAAAGTTATATATAATAAATATGACTCTTCTGTTTTATATTCATCATTTATCGTTTTAGCTATTTTTATACTATTATTTAAATTATTACTTTCTGCTGCTATTAAATACAATGATTTTATATATATATCATCTAAATTCTTTGAATATTCTCTTAATTTATCTTCAAATCCTCTTTCGTAGTCTTTTCCTATATTTTGAAGTATATAATCTATGGTAAATTCATTTCCTATATTTTTATCTATAAGATATATGTTATCTCTTCTTTCAATAATCTTTTTTGCATTATATACACTTATATCACTTGTGAATATAAATTCGCAAGTATTACAAACTTCCTGTTCAAAATACATGTCTATATTGTGATTTAAATAATTACTTTTATCGGTATAATAATTTTTATTTTGATAATATGCTATTTGGGCACTATTTTTAAAATTATTTATATAATCTATTTTATCTATATCATTAAATATTATTATACAATTTTTATTTCTTCTAACTAAATAACCTAAAATATCTTTTGATTTTTTTGAATTAACTTCATAATTTATTATTCCATTTTCTTCATAATTATTTTCATGTTCTAAATTATCATTTTCTATTAAAGCTATTACTCTATTTTCACCTTTAAAATTCATACTTTCTTCTTTCGTTAATCCAAAAGTTATTAAAGTATGTGATATTTTATCTTGTAATTTATCTATTATATCGGTTACTTCTATTATTAAATCTTTATCATCAGTATTATTAATACATCTTTTATAATATTCTAAGGCTTCATCAGTATTTCCCACTACCAAATTTAAATATGCTATATTATAAAGTAAATCTGAATTTGTATTATCTATATTAAGCCCTTTAGTAAATTTTTCAAATGCATCTTCTATGTTATTTTCATTTAATGAAATTATTCCTGCAATTGAATAATAACTAGCATCTTTACCAGATATCTCTTTATATTTATAAAGTAATTCCTTAGCTTTTTCTAAATTTCCTTGTGAAATCATGTCTTCTATACTTAATTTTATTTCATTCTTTTTATCATTTTTATTAAAGCTGCTATTATGATAATTAGTTATATCCTTCTGTAAGAAATATTCAAATATTAATTTTTCCAATTCTTGTTCTTGACTTAATACTAATTCTCTTATTTTATTTAATGTAATCATATATGCTCTCCTTACAATACTCATCTATTACTTTAAAACTAATTTTATAGTTCTAGTCTAAAAATTTAATCATATTTTATAATAAATACATCAGATATAAAATTAAAGTACATTATACTATTATTTTATACCTTAGTTTATAATAGAAAAATACTCATATTCAAATATTCATTATCATCAAAACATATTGTTAGCATATTATATTTATTTCAAACTATAATATAAAGATAATTTATTTGCATAAATATCTGTACTTATGTCAACTATATCAGTATTATTATTTAAAAATTCTACAACTTCTTTTCTTATATTTTTCTCTTTCAAAAAATCACATCTGCTTAAAGTACTTTTTGCATGTAAATTTACATGTTGATATAGTGTATTTCCAACTTCTGTATTTATATCATAATTATAAATACAATATATTTTGTATAATTCTTTAAATACTTCAAAGTTTCCATATATATGTTTTTTATTAAAATTTGATGTCATTATAGAATTATTCCTAATTCTTCTATTAAAAAATTTTTTATCTATATATTTAATTTTTTTTGCCTTTAATAGACAATGACATGTATGAATCTCATCTTCATGGTATATTCCTTCTACAAAGAATAACTTATTTTTTCGTATAAATTCAGTATTATAAAAATTTAGCCAAACAGGTGCCTTATATCCACCACTCTTGTTAGATACTACATAAAACTCTTCACCTGTTAACATATATTTAGGTAGTAAATCGCGCCTATCATAATCCTCATTTATATCGTTACCTACATAATCTTTATCTAAAAAACATATTGCATCAAAAGTTACCATATCTAAATTGTATTTTTCACATTCTTTGTAACAAAGTTCCATAGAATTAGTATCTATAAAGTCATCACTATCTAAAAAGTATATATATTTACCTTTTGCTTTTCTTATACCCACATTTCTACTTGCGCTTAAACCTTTATTTTCTTGACTTATAACTATTATGTTGCTATATTTTTTTTCATATTTTTTTAATATTTCTAAGCTAGAATCAGTAGAACCATCATTTATACAAATAATCTCAATATCATTTAATGATTGTTTTATAGCACTTTCTATACATTCTTCTAAATACTTTTCCACATTGTATACTGGAATAACTATACTGACTTTAATTATAATGTCCACCTTCTTTCTATAAACAACTCACTTTGCATGAGCTATGGGCTTGCTAAATATTTAATACTTCCAGTGACTTTGTTCGTTACTTGAAGTCTTATATATATATATAATTTTTTTACACATTATTTTTTATTTTTAAAATTATTTCCTCTACTGAGTTAGGGAAAAATACGCCTAGTTTACCAAATGCAGTATATAAATCATCTTTATTTTTATTTATTAAATTTTGAATACATATTGCATTTTTAGGACCTAGTATTTTACAAAATGTAATTATCGATGTTGATTTTAATGATATTAAAATTATATTTTTATCCTTAAAAAATGCTTCCATAGGTATGTTTTTATCTAATAAAAACATATTATCGTTGTTTAATATAAATTCATTTAAGTATTCATTATTTTCTCTAGGATGATATTTTATATAAATATTATGATTTAATTTTGTTGCATATTTAGATATTTTCTCAATAATATTTATATAATCATGTAAATTGTATTCATTAATTTCATCAAAAAAACTGCTATGCTCTAAAGCTATAAGTATACTATTATTTTTAATTTCATAAATTTTATTAGAGTATAATATAGTTATGGAATCATTTAATAAATTTTCTTCTATTTTATTATTTTTCTTATTATCTTTTAATTTATCTACTATTAAATTTGGATATAAAAAATATCTTTCTTTTATACAACTATACATTCCTAATAAATCAATATCTTCTATATTCATATTTAATTCTTCAGAAAAAGCATTAGCTAAATGGATTTCCATACCAAACTTATGGTTAACTATGTTATAATAATTAGCCATTCCATCTTCAACATATATTATCTTTCCATCTGTATTTAATCTTGTGGTTAAGATATACTGAGTTTTTATTTCAGATTCATTATTTACAAATATATTTTCATACTTATTATTTTCTAACAACTCATTTATATAAGTTAACTCTTCTCTATAAGTTGTATCCTTTGGCAAATCAATTATATAAATTTTTTTGAAAATATATTTTAATTTTTTTATTAAATCATCACTTATATCAAATGTTTTATTTATAAAAATATGGTTATCAAATATTTTGTATTCATTACTAGTACATAAACTAACAGCTAATAATATATGATACAGTGTATGAACTATAAATAAATTTTTAGTATTATCCTTTTTTAGATTATTTAAATAATATAATTTAGGTGATTCTAATTGAATCCTTAAATCAATTGGAATATCTAAAATTACCTTTTTTATTTCATTAACAAAATATTTTCTTTGATTATATAAATTATAACTATCCATAAAATTTAAAATGTCATAAATATAGATAATAAAAGATTTATTTTTAAAGTTCTGTCTATTATTATTTATAAATATTTTTGTGAATGTTTCAAATATCTTTCCCCCTATAAGAATATTATATTCTATTGTATTTTTATTTTTGATATATTTTATCTTACTAGCAAAATATATACTTTTTATGATTTGTAAGTAATCAAATTCCAATATATTTTTATCAAAAAATAAATCTAAATCTAATAAAAATTTATTTTTGTATATATGTATTTGTCTATCTGTGCATATTTCTTTTTTATTTTCTAAATCTAAAATTAATATGTCTTCATTATCTGTGTAAATTTTACTAATATCATTTATTTCTTTTATATTATTTATATCTAAAAATGTTATATATTTACACAATTTTAAACTAATAATAAAATTTTTTATAAACCCATAATTATAATTTTTATATTTTACAACTTTTATATTTTCATATTCACCATATGATTCATATACTAAATTTTGATTGCATTTAGAATCATAACTAACAAATATAATGTTTATTTTTTTATTTATTTTACTCAAGATATAATTTATATTTTTATTTATTTCTTCATATAAATTACCAGTTTTTATAACTATATTTATTTCCATATAAGCTACCTCTTCTAAATTTCATAATAATCCTAAAATTCTTAACCTTTATCAATTCTAAATATTTTAATAAACTTATAGTAATCTATTTATAAATTTTATTTAATTTCATATACAGCCGTTTTAAGATTATTATCACGGTAATACAAACTTATGAACTATCTTTTACTTTTAGATATTACACTTAATGCAACAATTTATCTATTTAAAATTTTTATTCTTTCTTGTGCCTCAAATACTATACCTTCATCTTCACATGTTAATATTATTTTTTTATAAAAACTTATCGCTTCATCTATTTCTCCTATCGATTCTTTTAGATATGCTATATTAAAAATCGTATTATAATTAATTTCAAGAATAGTAGACTCTTTAAATAACAACTCAGCTTCTTCAATATTACCTCTTTGCATAGCGATAATCCCTTTCATATTTAATATATCATTATCTTTATTAAACATAATTTCATACTCTTTTATCATGGATATAGCTTCTTGAAATTTACTAGATTGTATACTATTTTCAACTATAGATTTATATTGTTTTTTTAATGATTTTAATTCTTCACTTTCGTTAAATTCAGCTTCAAATTTATTTATTAATATCTCTATACCATCTTTATATTCTCTATAGTTATCCAATAAATTTTTCATATCATATATATATTTTAATAAATCTTTATTTTTATTTTTTTGTAAAATATTAATTTTAATTATAAATATATCATCTCTATCTTTAACTATATTTAAAAGTTCCTCATCAGATAAATCTTTATTATATATATTTTTTATATAATCATAGCTATACTTTATATATAATAAGAATAATTTTTCATATTTATCATTTTGTAAGTTGCCATATTTTAATAATGATTTACATAAATTAGAATATATGCTTAACTTTTTATTATCTAAAGTATTCTTTAATGAAATTAAGTAATTATATAGTTTTAATATAAATTCTTTCTTATTTACAATTAAGTAAGTTATATATTTTTCAACTTTAAAATAACTTATATTTATTAAGATTTCTTCTATTTTAAAACCATCCCTTAATGCATAATATAGTACTTCTCCATAATAAATATCATCTTCTTTTAATAAAATACCTTTATAATTTGATAATGATATTTTTTTACCTAATCTTAAACTATTTAAAATACCATAATTACCTTCTATATTTGAAAATATTTTATAAATATTTTCTTTCTCAGATTCTTTTAATGTTTTTAAAAATTCTTCTAAGTGATATTTAAAATCACTTTTACTATAGTTGTATTTAGGATATTTATTGTAAAGCTCTAATATTTTTTCTTCAAAATTTAATTTATATAGAGATTCAAAAACTATATAATAAACATTTTTTATAGCATCTTCACTTAAATCATCCAAGCTTTCAACTATCTTCTCATGCATTTCTAACTTATAATAAAGCTCTATCAATGTAGCTTTAGCAATATCTTTATATATTCCACCATTATCTAAACTAGCTTCCATATTATTAGCTTGTGTTGAAATTTCATAATTATCTAAAAGATATAAGTATCTTTCATAACTTTTAATACTTTCTTTATACTTTCCTAAGTTTTTCTGGCTTGTAGCTAAATAGTAATATACATCTATATTTTTTTTATCAGTCTTTATATATTTAATACATAGATCCTCACATTTTATATATAATTTCATTGCCAAATATAATCCAAGCAAATCTTGTATTACAAATATAGGAACTCTACCATTTTTTTTATATAATTCATATGCTTTTTCTATATAAAAAAGAGATTCATTATATTTTAAAGACGATATATAACTTTTACCTAATTGATAATTAGTGTAAGGATGATTCGGTTTTTTTTCTATTTCTTCTAATAGTAGTTTTATATTTCTATTAGTTTTCTTCTGTCTAATTTCTTCATCACTATACATATATCCATAATGATCAAAAGAAGCTATATTATTGTATACAGGACTTTTATACCTTGGTTGTTCATGTATAGAACCATCATATCTGAATCCATCTACATTTTTAAACATTCTTACAATAGGTGACAAGCAATACTTCTCTTCTTTTTTATCAAAAATATTTTTTAACTCTATTGTTGCTGAGTTATACTTTTTATGAGTATCTGAATAAAAAAACTCTTTCAATTTATCGTAATTAGTTAGCTTTTCATCTGCGTCTAATATTAAAATCCAGTCCCCACTTGCATAGCTTATAGAAATATTTCTCATATCTGCAAAATTATCATTCCATTTTGCAAAATAAACTTTATCAGTATATTTTTTTGCTATTTCTACAGTATTATCAGTTGAACCTGTATCTAATATTATTAATTCGCTATCTATGTCTCTTCTTAAATCCTTTAATGCATGCAATGTTTTATCCAAGTATTTTTCTTCATTTTTTACAATCATTACAACACTTAATAACATATTTTACCTCCTTTTTAGTTATTAAATTTAAAAATAAAGAGTAAAGCATATGCTTTACCCCTTAGTTTAAAATTTAATACTATCTTAATAATTGAGTTACTTGTTCTGGTTGTTGCTTAGCTTGAGAAACCATAGCTTGCGATGCTTGAGTTAATATATTTAACTTAGATAACTTAACCATTTCCTTAGCAACATCTACATCTCTTATTCTTGATTCTGCAGCAGTTAAGTTTTCAGTAGATGTACTTAAGTTAGATGAAGTAGCTTCAAGTCTATTTTGCATAGCACCTAAGTTAGCTCTTGCTTTAGTTATCTTTTCTAATGCTGTATCTACCTTTTCAACAAATGTTTGTGCTGCTTTTGCACTAGCAACATCAATTGCTGATAATGTTTTTGCTATATTTGATAAGTTTTCCATATCTATTTTTCTAGTTTCTTTGTTTGCACCAGCTTGTATAGTAAATGTAGCTTTAGTACCATCTAATAATGCATTTCCATTAAACTTAGTTTCAGCTGATATATCTCCCATTTCTTTTTGTAATTGTTCTAATTCAGATTTTATTTTCTCTCTATCTGTAGTAGCTAATGTATCGTTTCCAGCTTGTATTCCTAACTCTCTCATTCTTTGAACTATATTCCCAGCTTCTTCTAATGCACCTTCAGCTGTTTGAACTAAAGATATACCATCTTGTACGTTTCTTCCAGCCTGTTCCATACCTCTTATTTGAGCTCTCATTTTTTCAGAAACTGCTAATCCTGCAGCGTCATCTCCAGCTTTAGTTATTCTTAAACCTGTAGATAATTTTTCCATTGAATTTCCTGCTAATGCAGTATTTTTAGCCATTTGATTTGTAGCTATCATACCATTTAAGTTAGTATTTATTCTCATTTTGTACTCTCCTTAGTTTTACGACATCCTTGTCATTTTTATTATTTATCTTCTGAATACTTGGCCAAGTATTTCTTACAATATATATATACGGTGTAATTTTATAATACTTTATACTTTTTTATTAAAAAGATTTAAAATTTCTTTATTATTTTGTATATATGAGTTGTTAACCATTATAGAACGTCTATGTTCTTTTATCTCATTTTTAGTTTTCTCTATTTCTATACTTAATAAAGTCTTGATTTTATTATCTATCTCTAATATTTCAGACTTTATAAGATTATCTTTTAATTTATTTATATTTTCACTATTATCTAATATATTTTGTCTTTTTTCAAAAAGTTCATTTAATATATCTATATTATTATTTTCTAAAGCATCTATTATTTCTAAAGATATTTGTTTATATAAACTTGCATTATCCATAACAATTTCACCTATATACTATCCTTGCATAAAGTAGTTCATTTGAGAGTTTAATTTATTCATGCTAGACTCAAGAGCTCCAAATTTTTTATATAAGCTATTTTCTTTATCCGACATTTTTTGTTGTAGCTTCTTTATAATTTCTGCTTGTTTTTTTAACTGTTCAGAATAAAAATTCTTTACAGCAGATGCAGTTTTTTCTAAACCAGCTTTTTTTGCAAATACAGAAGATGATCCTCCTATGTATTTATTAACTGTACTTTTTAATCCTTCCATAACACTGGAGCTATCTTTTGCAAAAACTTCATAAACTTTTTCAGAATTATTTTCTAGTGCCTTTATGAATTTTTCTTCATCTAATGATATTTGACCTCTTTTGTTGTAGTCTTCATGAGTTGTTAGTCCCATTTCATTAAGAATAGCCATATTATTTCCAAATATAGCATTTTTCATATCATCCATAAATCTTCTCATTTCAGAATCATTTCTAAGTATACCTTGTTTTGCTTTTTTCTCCCAAGCTTCTATTTCCTCTTCGCTCATTTCTTTCTTTTGAGCTTCTGTTAATGGCGGATAGTCCTTGTTTTCTTTTTGAGTTACAAGATCATACATTTTGTCCATTATTTTATTATAATCATCAACGAAAGTTTTCATTTTTTCAACTACTGCTGATGTATCCTTCTTAGAAGTTATTTCTGAAGTACCTATACTATGAACATTATATTTTATTCCATCTATAGTAAATGAGTTTGACTCTTCATTTAGTACCTTAGAGAATGATCCATCTTTTGATGAAACATTTATTATAGAGTTACTTCCAACAGCAGTACCATTAAATGCAGAGGTATTAGAAATAGGATTACCTTGTACATCTAATACAAAATTACCACTTTGGTCCATTTGGTATGTTTTAGTTTCTAACCCTAGGAAATCTAATGAGTTAGATGAATTACCATTCTCATCAAAAATAGCAAATCCACTATTTGACCCAGTTTTAGTTGATTCTATAGTAAATTTACCTGTCATTTCACTATATGATGCCTTAAGTTCTCCTTTTGAACTATTATTTATTTTTTTTATTAATGAATCTACAGTATCTCCTGATTCTATAGTTATAACATCTGAGTATATTACATTTCCTTGGTCATCTTTGCCTAAAGCGAATTTAAATTTATCACCATCTGCTGCTCCTAAATCAACTAACTTGCTATCTTTTTTTATATCTATTGAAGAAATTACTTTTGCAGGTTCAGCTAACTTTTTTACATCAAATTTATAGTCAACATTACTTGCTCCTGCAGTTCCTGTAGCTGTAATTACACTTATGTTTGAACTAGTAGTAGTTAAAGTGTTCCAAGCACTGCTATTTATTATTGAATCTTTAGATGTTAATGAAAAATATTTATCGTTAAAATTTTTCACATCTGATATTATTTCTCTATAGGTTTCTTGTTGCCAATTTATTATTTGTTCTTTTTGTTTCGCTTTATCTATTTTATTTTGCTCAGCGGTAACCATTTCTTTTACCATTGCATCCGTGTCCATACCCGTTGCAAGTCCTGATAGTCTTATACTGCTTATGCTTGACATAAAATCCCCCTATTTACTGCTCTTTATTTTTCTGTCTACTTCATACCACATATCTCTTATTTCTTCAATAAGTGGTAGTACCTCATCTATTATTTGAACGTCTTTTTTCATATTTGCTTTTGCAAGTTCATTTTTTATAAATTCATATACATTATATAAATCTTCCATATATTTTGTATTTTTGTCCATAGTTATCATAATTTCTAAAAATATATCTTGAACTCTAACTAACTCTTTGTGTGCTCTTTGTATATCTTTATTTAAAATAGCCATTTTAGCTATTTTTGTATATTTTACTGCTCCATCTAATAACATAAGTAATAGTTGTTGACTTGATGCCATATTTACAGAGTTTTGTTTGTATATATTGTACGGATTAGTTGTATACATGTTGTCCTCCTACTTTAAAATTTTTAATATATCCTTTGTTGTCGCTATAGCGTTTGAATTTTCGTCTTTTACTTTTTCATATACTTCTTTTCTAAGTATTACTTTTTCCTTAGGTGCTTTTATAGATATTTTTACACTTGAACTATCTATTTTTTCTACTGTTATTTCTATATCATCACCTATTAATAATGACTCACCTTTTTTTCTTGAAATTACTAGCATATTATCACACCCTATTCTAATGGTTCTTTTATTTTATATTTATCATCTTGAAGTATTAATTGTTTACCTCTATTATTTTTTATGTTTATTATTATAGGTGCTTTTAAATTTGCTGTACTGTCTTTTAATGATTTTCCTAATGTTATTAAACATATTACTAATACATCTTTTTCATCTTTTATATCTAATTCTTTTATAAATTCATCATCTAAGTCTATTTCATAGTCTGTTTTTATCTCAAATGGAGATATAGAAACAAAACCTATATTTGAATCTTCTTTTGAAACTATATTATAAAATCTTTCATTTCCTTCTATTGCACTTACATTAAAGTAATTATAACTTTCAAATCCCGGTATACCTTTTTCAAATAGTATTTCCATATTAACCTCCGATTATCTTATATAATCTAATATTGTAGGTTGTATTAACTTAGCTCCAACTTGTATTGATGCTTGATAAATCATTTCTGCTGATTTTAGTTCTATGAATTTTTCTACAACATCAGTGTCTTGAGTTTTAGAAAGTACATCTTGTATATTTAATATATCTTCGTCATTTAATTCTTTTATTTTTTCTGCAGTACTTACTCTAACTCCAAGTGATGTTCTTTCGTTAACTACATGATCAAATAATGTATCAATTTTACCTTTTGTGTCATTAAGTAAAGTTTCTTTTGCCTTTGCAGCTGTTTGTTCATCACCATTTGCTATATCATTCATAAGTGTAGATAAATTATTTATTTCATCTAATAAATTTACAGTATTTCCATTTCCATCTTTTATATTAAGTATTTCTCCAACTGAAATATTATAGTCAATATTAATTCCACTAGATATATCAGCTTTTAAGTCATCTGTATTTGGTATTGTTTGTCCATTTTTATCTTTACTAAATTCTAATTTAACTGTTCCATCTGGATTTTCAATAACTGTAATTGGTGCATCATCTACACTACTTCCACCAAATAAGTATTTCCCACCATGAGTTGAGTTAAGCGTATCTGCTAATTGCTTTATTTTTTCGTTCATATCTTCATTTAAAGATTTCATTTCATTTTGTGAGTAAGTTCCATTACCAACTTTTAAAATAGTTTCTTTTATTTCACCAAGTAGATTTCCCACATTATCTAATGCTCCATCTGTGGTATTCATCCAACCAACAGATTCATCTATATTATAATTATACTTTTCAGTGTATTTTATTTCATTGTTTATATTCATTATTTTTATAGCTTTATGTGGATCATCAGATACTGTGTTTATTACTTTACTAGTACTGATTTGTTGATTTATTTTACTCATGTTTGTTAAATTATTTTGAGTATCATATAGGTGACTTCTCACCATAGATGCATTTGTTATTCTCATATTATCCTCCTAATTATCTAACCAACCCATTTACTACAACATCTAATAAAGAGTCTATTGTAGATATTACTTTTGCACTTGCATTATATGAATGTTGGAATTGTATTAGATTTACCATTTCTTCATCAAGAGATACCCCTGATACATTAAGTCTTAAGTTATCTATTTCTTCTAATAGTTTACTTTGATTTTTTTCATTTCTTATTACTTCTTTTGTTTCGTTTCCTAGCTTTTGTACTATATTGTTGTAATAATTACCTATAGTTATATCTTCACCATCTATAGTAATTTTTTCGTCTTTTAATTTGTACATTTTTTCTGCTTTTTCTGCAGTTATAACTAAGTCCTTAGGATTATTTACTAATTTATCATTAGCTTTAATGATAGGGTCTCCATTATCATTGAATATGAATATTTGTTGATCAGTTGCATTAACAGTATTATCATTAAAATCTCTACCATTTAGAACATTATTAACACCTTTAGTTAATCCTTTTGCAAGTTCTTTTAAGTTAGATGTATATTCTGATATTTTATCAATCATATCTAATGACCCTTGAACTTCACCTGATACATTCCCAATATTTTTTAGTTCATCAAGTGTTACTTCTGTTTTATTTTCTAATTTTTCATTTATTAACTTTTGAACTTCAGTATTTTCTATATTTAGTTTGTGACTTAATTCATCAATTACACTATCTCTTTTATCCATAAGGTCATTAGGAGTTTTCCCACTTCCTTCGATAAGCTTTATATCTTTGTTTAAGTCTCTAATTTGATTTATCATATCATTTATTTCTACTACATCATCATTTAGCTTTTTCTCAGCTTGAGTAGCTAATTTATCTAACTTTTCTTTTACGTCACTTATATTAGTAGCTAAATACTTAGCATTTTGTATTACTATATCTTTTGCTCCTGTATCATTAGGGCTTTTGCTAAGTTCTTGCCAGCTTGAGAAAAAGTCACTCATAGATCCTGATATTGCTGAATCTGATGGTTCATTAAATATTTTTTCTATATTTGTATAATGTTGATATTTTATACTAATTTCTCCGTAGTTATGCGATTCACTTCTATATTGAAAATCATAAAATGTATTTCTTATTCTTATTACATCTGTAGCTTGTACTCCAGTTCCTATTTGCCCTGGACCCATACTACTGTTATAACCAGGATTACTGTATGCATTTTTTGCACTTTGCTCTACTCTTTGTCTAGAATACCCTGGTGTATTTATATTATTTATATTATGAGATGTTGTCTGTATAGAGGCTTGACTTACACTCATACCCGTTCCTGCTGAGTGTAAACTACCTATTAATCCTGCCATAAATTCCCTCCAAGTTTTACTTACCTACTTTTCCATATGCATTATAAACACCTATATCTTTGCTCGGTTTTATAAGGTTTATCATTTTCTTTGTAAAAAATAATCTTTGCTTTATAAGAGTATCATTTGCTTCCTTTTGAAGTTGCACCATTTTTATGGTACTTACTATTTCTTCATATGCACTTTTTATATTTTCATCATCACAAAGTGAAATAGTCTCTCTCATACTAGCTTCACTTCCCATGATATTTCTTCTTTGTATTTCAATTTTGGCTAACTCCTTAGAAGCCTCATCTAATTTTGAAGCAATTTTATCCATCTGTATCGCATCTTTATTTATAATACAGTCATATTGCTCATCTAATAAACTTAATAGCTTTTTTAAAATACTTTTTTCTTCATATATTATTACTTTAATATCAGGATTCAATTAAATCTCCCCCTTAGTACGTTCTATAATCTTTTTAGCTAATTCATTAGAATCAATTCTATAAGTATTATTTTCTATTTTGCTCTTTATTTCAGCTATTTTCTCTAATCTATCTTTATCTTCACTCGAGTTTACTTTATTTAAATACATACCTAAATCTGATATTTCAATAGTATCTTTGTTGTTTGCTTTTACTGTTTGTTTTATTTCTTGCTTACTTCTTGTATATATATTTTCTATTCCTTTAAACTTTACTGAAGCTATATTCATAGAGAGCCTCCTTTATAATTGAATCTTATTAATTTTCTTCCTCTGTTTTTACATTAGATAATCTTATTGCCAGTTTATTATCTAATATCATACTTTCTCCACTTGCAATTAACTTCCCATTTACACTAATGTCTAATGCTTCTTCTACAGGCTTGTCTAGTACTATGACATCCCCTATTTTATAATTAACTATTCTTCCAATCTTCTCTTTAGTTGATCCCATTGATACAGATACATCCATCAATCCTTCCATTATATCATTTACAGCACTTAGTGGTTGTTTTTCAGTTTCTACTAATTGCTCAAACTTTACTTCATATATTTCATCAGTTTTTATTGAATTTTCCATATTATCCTCCCTTACATATAAATATCTAATAATAATCCGTTTATTTCATCTATTTGAGATGCTATATTTATATTGCTTTGTTCTTCATAAATTAATTCTCTCGTCATATTCTCCAATTTTTCATTTATGGTATTTACTGTTGTAAAATAATTTCTATCCCAAAAACTTGTATTTTTATTTATATCATATATATAGTCAACTACAGATTTAAGATAGTCTTTTATTAACTTTTTATATTGTATAACATCGCCATAACACTTTGTTGCAACTAGTTTTTCTCCAGTTTTTTTAATTTCCGTCATTTGTAACTCTAATTCTTCTTTTGTTTTTGCCCTACGAGCTAAGTTAAAACTATCACTAAAATTAGCTTTTTCTTTACTACCTTTACTTTCTACACTTAAGTTTCTATTATGGGTTATGCTTCCTACTTTCATTTGACTCTCCTTTCTTTGTAGTTGTATGATATATATCTATCCCTTGTAATATTTCATAACTTTAGGCACGTAATTTTGAGTTTCCTTAGGCATTTTGTAAATATCATTAATTGATTTTACACCTCTTTTTGCCATTCTTGTTGGACCTCCATTGTATGCCATAAGAGCCATTTCTACATCTCCATTGTACTTATCTAAGTATTCTTTTATGTGTCTTGTTCCTCCATCTATATTTTGTTCAATATCAAATGGGTCAGTTACATCAAGATCTCTACAATTTTCTGGCATAAGTTGCATTAAGCCTTTTGCCCCTGCCTTAGATACACAATTAGGATTAAAGTTTGATTCAACTTTTATAATTGCTCTGATTAAGTTTTCGTCTACTCCATATTTTTTAGATGATATGCTTATAGCTTTATCTATTCTTTCATTCACGCTCTCGTCTTTATTTGAACTTTCAATTTTATTTGTATTTTGAGTACTATTTAAGGTTTCTAAACTATTTTCAATATTATCTAAAATATCACCTGACTGATAACTATTGTTATTTTTATTTACTTCTGATACAGCTTTAAGAAGACTTATTAAAACAATATCAAAAGCATTACTACTTGATGATGAGTTACAGCTACATCCACCTATCAATGATGACATTGATGTTAAATTGCTTATACCATATATGCTGTTAGTCACTATTATCACCCCACGTAATTCTTATAATACTAATTTATACGGTAACATTACATTTTTCTTTAACTAGATTTATTATTATGATTAAAAAAATAAGTAGATAGTTTATTTAGCTATCTACTTAGTTCTTTATTTTATATTATTTTTTCTTCTGTTTCTCTTATTAAACATTGATAATAATCCTAATGATCCTATTCCACTTAATATATATGACCCTAATCCACCATCATAAGTTTAGTATTTTCTGCTTTAATAGTATGTACTATTTAAAACAATCAGTCCTGATAAAACCAATGATGATAATTTTTTGTTCATATCTTTTCATCCTATTTTCATTTACGTATTATGCATTACAACTTTTATTATATTTCATTCCGTTCTGTTTTGTAGTATTTTGTGGTAAAATTTCGTTCTCCACTTGTGATACTTTTGTTTACAATAAATAAAGTCTCTTAAAGTACATATACTAATTTTGTATTTTAAGAGACTTTTCAAAATATCTATTTAATTATGGTCGCCTTGCGTTTATAAACTTTTTATCATAGTATCCTGTTAGTGTGGATTTTATAACTCCCTTTTTAGAGTTTGCTGCATGTATAAATTCATTATTGCCTATATACATTCCAACATGGCTTACTTTACCTTTGTCCATAGTATCAAAAAATACTAAATCTCCTGGTTGTAAATCCTCTCTAGAAACAGCTTGTCCAACTTTACTTTGGTCCTCTGATACTCTTGGTATATCTTTACCTAATGCATTTTTGTAAATATATCTAACAAGGCCTGAACAATCAAAAGAGTCAGGTCCATTAGCTCCCCATACATACGGTTTACCTACTTGTTCTTTTAATAGTTTTATAGCTTTATCCATATTAGGATTGATACTTTCTGTATTGTTATTTACAGATGTAGTAATACTAGCAGATATATTGCTATTTACATTTGAGTTTTGATTATTAATTTGTATAGTTTGATTGTTACTATCTAAATTATTATTTATATTTGAATTACTTTCATATATCCTATTTTGATTAATTAGTCCAGTTAAAGTTACTATCATACCTAAAGAAGAAACTCCACTGTTACTACATGAACGATCACTACTGCTACTACCTAACAATCCTATAGAGCTTTGAAGTAGTTTACTAAAAGATTCATTATTTGAAACAGATTTACTAGTATTTGAATTATTTATCTCATATAACATAGTATTTAATATAATTCTACTTATATCACTCATTTATATTTAGCTACTCTTTGTATACTTGAATATATCTACAATAAACTAAAATTTATATTATTTCTTTTAGATATTATAATGAGTAGCAACTCCTTTCTTTATTTTTATAATATATTTGATAATATTATTATATTTATTATTATAACATACACAAGATTAAAATTTCTATCTAGTGAATTTTTAGATTTACTCGTTATACTAATTAAATATAATTCTTGAAAACACTAGAGTATAACAAGCTACTTTTTTATAGTTAAAAGATTTATATAGTAATCTCAATATACTTAACAAAATAGCTATCATAACAAATTAGTTTAAAATATATACATCATAGTTATAATTAATATTGTTAATATTATAATTCCTAGACTGTTCTCACTTATTTTATTAAAAATCATATGTAAGTATAAATTCATATAATAATATATACCATATTCATTTTCTTTTTTTATATCTTCTATGATAGCTTTTTTTATTATCGCTTGATGTTCTGTAATTTTACTACTTACAATTTGTTGTTCTATTTTTTTTAATTCTTTATCTAATATTTCTTCTTTATATTTATAATCTTTAAATGGTTCTTTTAAATATTCATATTCTCTTATTTCTTCTTTTAAATTCGGGTATTTTTCACTTATAAATTTTTCTTCAGATTTAGTTAGAGTTTTATTCTTAATTATTTTTAGTGCAATTAATCTCAATTTTTCATTATCTTTTTTATTGTTATTTAAAAATTTTTGAACTTGTTCTATTCCTGCCATTTTAAACTTAATTTCAGTTTTACTTAATATATTTTTTTTACTATCTAGATTTTTAATTTCTTTAGATAGTAATTGCTCTCTTTCCTGTTGTGTTTTACAATTCTTTAAATCTATTTTTAAATCATTAATATACTTTAATGTTTGTTGTGACATCTGCTTTATATGAGGGTACTTTTGTTTTAAAAAGTTTTCTTGATTAGAAGTAATTTCTTCTCCTTTAACTATTTTTAATGCTATTTTTTCTGCATTATCAAGTTCAGACTTTATATTTTTACTAGACTTTATCATTTCCTCCATAATTGTCGCTTTTATCTTAGATTGAAGCTCAGATAGATATCCATTTTTAGCTGTATTTGAGGTTTCCTTAGAAAATTTAAATAGTAATTGTTCTACTTCATCATGGTCTTTACATAGTTTTAATTCTTTTATAATGTTATTGTAATCTTTTAATGATTCTTCTGCCATTTGCTTCATATCTGGATATTTCTTTGATATAAATTCTAAATCTTTCTTACTTACCTCTTCACCTCTAACTATTTTCACACATATTAATTGTGCTTTTTCTATTTCTTCTTTTATTTTATTAAGAAAATTTTTAGCTATTGGTTGCTCAAATTTATCTATTTTTTTCATTTTAGGTGATGTATTATTCAATATATTATTATTTTCCATATTTATATTGCTATTTCTAAATGGATTATTATTAATACTATTCATTTTTAAAATTTCCTTTACTAACTGTTTGAATAATTTATAAAGTTATACTATATAAATTAATATACGGATAAAAGATACATATCATAATAGTTTGATTTTTATATTAATCTAATTTCATTGCACATAAAAAATTCGCTTCGCCTGAGCGACGTGTCGGCGAAACACTTCATGTCGCCAA
>OMGY01000290.1_pt1 | contig 60836 bp, 53 predicted proteins | sample 1674461 | NCBI WGS metagenome assembly OMGY01 (sample SAMN05578579, study PRJEB25193) | human gut metagenome | biome: Human Microbiome; feature: human-associated habitat; material: feces | host: Homo sapiens | place: USA:Birmingham | reverse complement strand
GAAGGAGCCGCCATGTTCCTCGACGACAAGCTCATCGAGACCCTGAACATGATACGGGAGCAAATCCTGTGCACCCCCATGACCGTCAACAACTGGCACGCAGGAGGCAACTTCACACAACGAGGGTTGCGGTGCAACATCTGCGAACTGGTAAAAAACAAGACCGACGCAGGGCGGTTGTATCTGTCGGCGCACATGTTGGGAAAAGCCGTCGATTGTAGCGTCGAGGGCATGACGGCCGAAGAAGCCCGCCGGCTCATCATCGAGAAACAAGAACTCTTACCCTACCCCATACGCCTCGAAGACGGCGTGTCATGGCTGCACATCGACCTCTACGAAAACGGAAAAAAAGAAAAAGTATATCTCTTCAAAGCGTAGGCACAAATGCAAGATAGCCGGTTCTTCTGTAAAGAACCGGCTATCTTTTTTATACCTCCAATAGTATCGATATAAAAACTATCGACGATCGCCGAAAATTCTCAATAAATAAAGGAACATGTTGATAAAGTCGAGATAAAGGGTCAATGCACCAAGCAATGCCAGCTTTTGTGTTCCTTCATTCACTTCCTGATTGGCCAACATCTGTTTGACACGGTTGGTATCATAAGCGGTAAGTCCCACAAAAATCAGAACTCCCGCATACGTGATAATCCAGTAAAGTGTCGTATTGGCCCAGAAAACATTCACGATCGTTGCAATAATCAATCCGATAAGCGCCATAAAAAAGAGATTACCCCATGACGACAGGTCTTTTTTGGTAAAATACCCGTAGAGACTCATGGCGGCAAAAGTTCCTGCCGTCACAAAGAACGTCGACGCAATCGAAGATTTTGTATAAGCCAAGAAAACGACCGAAAGGGTCAGCCCGTTCAAGAAAGAGTAAGCCAGAAAACTGACCATAGCAGACGCAAACGACATGCGGGCTATACGTGCCGACAGGTATATCACCAACGCCAACTCGGCAACAACCAATACGAGAAAAGTGTATTTCCCACTAAAAAGCAATTGCTGTAATTGATATGAAGCGTCTACGGCCATAGCGGTAATGCCGGTAACTGCCAAAGCAACGCTCATCCACAAATAAAGACTTTTCATCAAGGTCACTTGTGCGGTCTGCACGCCCGACCCGCTGTAAGAATAATTGTTTTCCATTCTGTTGTTTATTTAGAATAATGCTTCAAAGATACTTATTTCTCGTCATATACACACAAACATTGGTTAAATATCCTATATAACCGATTTTTAGAACGAAACTCCGGCAAAAAGAGAATAAAAAAACGTCCCGTCTATCCGGCGGGACGTTCTTATGCGAATTTCACCCGATTCATAAATGCCGCACGGGACGCACGATAGGACGGGAGCGCCGGTTGAGACGGGCTTTCAACAAGTCGATCGCTTCGTCATACTGCAAAGCGATGTATTGCGCTTTTTCGGGTAAACGATCATCGAACCAATGCGTCAAAACATACAGCACAAATATCTCTTTGATGATACGGGCAATACGGTCGGCCGTACCCGGTACGGTCGCACAAGGTAGCAATAAGGTCATGCAACAATGCCCTTGTTCGTCGAAAGTGCAACCATCGCCGGTCAGATAACCGGCCAACACTTCGCATACCCTGTCGCCAGCCTCTTGCAAACGGTCGCCCACCCAAATGTCTTCATCGGCAGTAAGGAGTAACCGATCATAATACTCCTCGGAATCCTGCCCGTTTCCTTGTAAAGGAACGGCGATATAAGTCGTCCGTTTCAATAATTCATCTCTCAATTCATCTCTGTCTATACGCAACTGTACGCATATTTTCTTTTCGATCCTTTCGGGATCACCCATTATTCTTTTTCGATTCATATACTTTTTAATTTTAACGTTTAACAATTAATCCGATAGAAACGATGCCCAGTACAACCAGCATCAAATACAATACCCACGATACATTTCTTCCCGTACGGCGTTCGTCGGTCTTATCGACATATCCAGCTACCTTACAGGTATCCGACAAAAAAGATTCGGAGTTCTTCACCTCTTCAAGCGAATCGACCCGTTGTACTTCTTTGGACGAAACAGCCCTGATACGCCAACGTTCTACGGCCTTATCGGGACAAGCTGTTCGAGGTGAAAAAGGATCTGCTGTATCGACCCATTCCCTGACCATCTCTATATCCCAAAATGTCTGTTCCCGTTCCTGCTCGACATGCCGCTGTCTAAGCGTATCGCGAAATGTCGCCTCGACCGTTTTGTAGCTTTCTTCCCTATAATGTGCCGCTACGCGCTTCCGGGAGGAACAGGAGAAAAACAAACCGACCAATCCTATTGCAACAACCCACCTGCACATCATACGGCACAACGCTGACGACGGTAAAGAATCAAACGACCGGTCTGCACGCCGAAAAAGAAACGGGAAGCTTTCGCCTCGGCCAACACGGTAAATAAAGCATCTCTGAACGACGCCCCGGGTTTACGCATTCGGTACTCGGCAACCAGCCGGGCCAACTCTTGATACATAGCAACTTTTCTCTGGTTACGGCATTTCAACGGCCGGCGGTTATAAATGCGCTTCACCTGTCGGGCAGCCTCTTCGAAAGAGACATAGAAACGTCCGCGACCGCTGTGCAACGTCCTGAAAATGATTTCATCACGTGGCACAAAAGGGGCATCTTCGCCCAATTCTTTCAACTCTTCTTCATAAGCAAGCAGAAAATCCCGCTCTTTTTCTTCTCTTAAATTTATATGACTCATAACAGTTATTTTTAGGAGTATGGGAAGCATTTGTATCGTATAAGCGACAAATGTTCCTCGAACTTAGGACTGGACAAATGTAAAAACAATATTGTAATATTACAATATATCTATGGTAATTTTACAATAATATTTTTACCACTATTCACAAACAGCTGTTAATAAAAATTTTAAGAAAAAGCGAGACATACGATGCCATTCTTATTCCAAAACATTATCTTTGGAAACAAATAAACCTCCATGAAACGGTACCTTCATTTTCTGCTTATCATCGTATGGTTTCTAAAACCGCCCGTATCGGTTCTTTCGCAAACGCAAACCTTTGCTGGCGACAGCCTTTACGCCGTATATCTATTATCGGTAATCGCTCCGCAGCCCGACATCGCCCACTATGTAACGGCCTACGCCCACCTGCTCGAAGGGACGGTATATGCAGCAGGGACATTAGATCGGGATTCTGTCGAGAAACTACAACCCCATTTGCAAGAAACCGATTGTACGACATTTGTAGAAACCGTACTCGCTCTTGCCCGCACTGCGGTACAAAAACAATATACTTGGGACGAGTTCTGCCGACAACTGACCGCTCTGCGTTATCGTAACGGGAAAATCGACGGATACCTTTCCCGCTTACACTATTTCAGCGATTGGATTGCAAATAACGAACAGAAAGGTTTTGTAACCGACGTTTCCAAAATATCAGGAGGTGTACCCGACACCTTGCAGCTCTATTTCATGAGCCGTAATGCCGACCGCTACCCCGTATTGCAACGAAATGCGACACTTGTCGACAGCATAGCCGCGCAAGAACGCAACCTCGACGGAAAAACCTTCTACTATCTGCCGACATGCCAGTTAGATTCGGCCTCGCTTGCCACCATACAAAGCGGAGACATCATCGCCTTTACCACCGACATACCCGGCCTCGACATAGCCCATGTAGGCATTGCCCTACAAAACGATGGCGAAACACGCCTAATACACGCCTCATCGAGCCAGGGGCGCGTGGTCATCGAAAATCGTTCTATTCTGCAACAACTCAAAGACAACAAAAAATTTTCGGGCATACGCATTATTCGACCCCAAAATTTCGAGAGCCGGAAATAATCGCATTGTGCATATTTTTCGTATCTTTTTTCTTCAACATCATTAAATATTTTTATCTTTGTCCGCGAAACAGATCTCACGAGAATGGAAAAAATAAGAATCTTAGTAATAGATGATGAAGAATCATTGTGCGAGATACTGCAATTCAACCTCGAAGTAGAAGGGTTTCTGGTCGACGTCGCCTATAACGCCGAAGAAGCCCTGAAAAAGGACCTCACACAATACTCTCTTATCCTTCTCGATGTCATGATGGGAGAAACGAGCGGATTCAAGTTAGCGCAACAACTCAAACGTCAGCCCGAAACTGCGCACATACCCATCATATTCTGCACGGCCAAAGACTCGGAAGACGATACCGTCATAGGTCTCGATATCGGCGCCGACGACTACATCACCAAGCCTTTCTCGATACGCGAAGTCATTGCCCGAGTAAAAAGCGTACTGCGCCGTTCGACCGGGGGAGGAAAAGACAAAAGCGAAGATTGTGTCTGCTTTCAAGGACTCGAACTGAATCTACAACGTAAGACCTGTCATGTCGACGGGAAAGAAATCAAACTTACCAAGACCGAATTTGAGATGCTTTCTCTTTTTCTCCGTAACAGGGAAACCATATTTTCCAGAGCCGACATACTGAGCCAAGTATGGAGCGACGACGTTATCGTGCTCGATCGTACGATCGATGTCAACATCACACGACTAAGAAAAAAAATAGAGCCTTACGGCAGACATATTGTTACAAGACAAGGTTACGGATATGGCTTTGAAGAATAGACTTCCTTACTCCCAACGGCTTTTCTTTCTGTTGGTATTTTTTGCCGGCATACTAATGAGCGGATTTATCCTTTTCCAGTATGAACGCGAAAAACAATTCAAAGTAGAAAACCTCAACATTCAGCTGCAATTGCTCAATGCGCAAATTATCGATGCCATCGATAACGGGAAATCATTAGACAAAATCACACACCATTTCCAAAACCGTTATCCCGACCTGCGCCTCACCCTCATCGACACGACCGGTGTCGTATTATACGACGCTCCCAACGAATGGAAAAACGACACCATTCCCAACCACTACTCCCGCCAAGAGGTCATGCAAGCCATCAACGAAGGCGAAGGTTACACGATACGCCGACGGTCGGAAAACGAGAAAGGAGACTACTTCTACTCCGCCACACGAGTCGGCCATACAATAGTAAGGTCGGCTCTGCCCTATAATGTTTCGCTCACCCAATTATTGACCGCCGATTTCTCTTTTTTATGGATCATGATCGGGCTTACCGTCATCATGTGCATTTTCGGATATTTCGCCATTCGGCATATCGGGCAAAGCGTAAAACGGCTTCAAGAATTTGCAAACCTTGCCAGCCGGAACGAGCGCATCGAAAATATCAAACCTTTCCCCAACGACGAACTCGGAGAAATCTCCCAGCATATCGTACAACTCTATTCCCAGCTGCAACAAACTACGGCCGACCGTAATCGAGAACACGCCATGGTCTTGCACGAAGAGCAGGAAAAAATACGATTGAAACGACAACTCACCAACAACATCAACCACGAACTGAAAACTCCCGTCAGCTCTATACAAGGTTATCTCGAAACCATCATCAACAACCCCGACATGAATGAGGAGACCCGTCGTCTCTTTATAGAAAAAAGCTATATGCAAAGCGAAAGGCTGCGCCAGTTGCTGCAAGATATTTCTACCATCACACGCATGGACGAGGCCAGCCAACTCATCGAAAGAGAAAATGTCGATATTCATGCTATCGTACAAGATATTATCGCCGAAGTCGCTTTGAGGCCGGCCGACAAGCGCATGAGGATAAACTGCAATTTCGACCGCGAACTGCCGATTTTCGGGAATGCCAACCTGTTGACATCTATTTTCAGAAATCTCACCGAAAACGCTATTGCCTATTCGGGCGGACGGGATATATTTATCAACCTAACGAAAGAAACGCCGGAGGAATATGTCTTTTCTTTCGCAGATAACGGAATCGGTATCGACAGTCAACATCTTTCCCGTATTTTCGAACGATTCTACCGGGTAGACAAAGGACGTTCCCGAAAACTGGGAGGAACCGGGCTGGGACTCTCTATCGTAAAGAACGCCGTACTCTTTCACGGCGGAAACATCGAAGCCCATAATCTGTATGACGGAGGTCTCGAATTTATCTTCTCCCTCAAAAAAACGAGTCCGTCTACAATTTAAAAAACATACAATCATCACTATACATGCAGAGAACTTTTAACCTGAAACCTAATTAAAATCTTACTCTTGATGAGTCCTATATTTACTTTTATCGTCATTGTACTGGGGCTGCTCGCCATCGCCAATATCATAGTAGGAGTAGCCAACGACGCGATCAATTTTATGAACGCAGCATGGGGATCGCGCGTAGCCCGTTATCGGACAATACTCATTGTTGCATCGGCCGGTATCCTGATAGGTACACTCACGTCGAACGGTATGATGGAGGTAGCCCGCAGCGGTGTATTTTACCCCGAGAATTTCACTTTTTCCGAAGTCATGATGCTCTTTCTGGGCATGATGTTGGGTAACGTCATTCTATTCAACATTTTCAATACATTGGGGCTTCCCACTTCCACAACCGTATCGATGGTATTCGGTCTCTTGGGCGCAGCTCTCGCCGTAGCAGGTTATAAAACCTACATATCCCCCGAAATCGGTATTCAAGATATTTCGCAGTATGTCAACTCGGGGAAAGCGATGGTTATCATTTCGGGAATCCTATCTTCGGTCATCATAGCATTCACTACCGGTATCACACTCATGTACCTGTCGCGCATTATCTTCTCGTTCCGTTATGCCAAGATGATAAAACGGTTAGGTGCATTGTGGTGCGGTATTTCAGTAACCGGTATTATTTATTTTGCCCTGTTCAAAGGGTTGAACAACTCGGGTCTCATACCTGACGATTTCAATGCTTTCGTACACGAGCATACATTTATATTCCTGAGCCTGCTGTGGCTTGCCGTATCTCTCTTATTGTGGATTTTGCAACTATTACAGGTCAATATCATGAAATTCACGATATTATCGGGCACATTCGCACTTGCATTGGCCTTTGCCGGAAACGACCTCGTAAATTTCATCGGAGTACCTATCGCCGGTTACGACTCTTACGAAATAGCTCGTGCAGCAGGAAACGAGAACATTTACATGTCGGCTTTGGCACAACCGGCAACAGCAAATTTTACACTGCTCATCATAGCCGGCATTGTCATGGTCATTACCCTTTTTCTTTCGAAAGAAGCTCGCCACGTAGCGCAGACGGAGTTATCGCTGTCTTCGCAAAACGAGGAGCAGGAACGCTTCAACTCCACGCTGATATCAAGAGGTCTCGTACGCATGGCACTGATCATGAACAAATGGTACACCAGCTATGTTCCAGCCCGTGTACAACAAGCGATAGATAAACGATTCGAACCGCTACCACAAGAAGAGCGTACCGATGCATCATTCGACTTGATACGGGCTATCGTCAATCTCACCTCATCGGCCGTACTCATTTCCATCGCGACCTCCTTGAAATTACCGCTTTCCACGACCTATGTCGTTTTCATGGTATCAATGGGTTCCTCTCTCGCCGACCGCGCTTGGGGGCGCGAGAGTGCCGTGTACCGCATTACCGGCGTTATGACCGTCATATCGGGGTGGTTCATCACCGCATTCGTTGCACTGCTCATATCTTCGGTATTCACGCTTATCCTTCTTGTAGGCGGTTGGGTAGCCGTTATCTTAGCATCGGGTATCGGCATCTATTCGGTGGTACGCAGCTTTACATTCCGTAAAGTCCAATCGAAAAAAGCAAAAGCCCGTCGAGAACGTAAACTTACCATCTCCCAAACCGACACGACCGAAGACATACTTTATAACTGCATCGAAGAAGTATGCCGCACAATGGAAGAAATTTCACGCATCTATAATCGGACTTTGGTCGCCGTATTCAAAGAAAACCGTAAAGTTTTGCGAGAAATGGTTACCGAGTCGAACGCCCTCTACGAAGAAGCGCATACCCGCAAATACGAAGTCATCAATACCCTGCGAAAATTAGAAAAAAATCATGTCAACTCGGGGCACTTCTATGTGCAGGTAGTCGACTACCTATCCGAAGTAACCAAGGCCTTGATACACATTACCCGTCCCGCATTCGATCATATCGACAACAACCACACCGGTCTTACCAAAGAACAGGTTGCCGATCTCATGAAAGTAAACGATGGCGTAGACGAAATCTTCTCTCAGATCAATGAGATGATGCGCAGCAAGAATTTCACCGACCTCGACAAGGTTCTCGATATGCGCGACCGATTGTTCGACACGATTGTTGCCGCTATCAAAAGTCAACTGCGACGCATGGACGAGAAAAGCAGTACCAAAGCATGCCTGCTCTACCTCTCGATACTCAATGAGACAAAATCAATGGTATTGCAAGCCCGAAACCTTCTCAAATCGCAAAGTTATTTCCTTAAAAACAAAGACGAATAACGCCTTGCATCTCCAAACAACAATAAACATACATTTATGGCTATCGAATACAAAGACACGAAAGACTTCACGGCCGAAGAATTGAAACGGCTCTTCCTATCGGTTCAATGGTCCTCGGGAGCTTATCCCGAACGACTGGTCGTGGCATTACGTAATTCCGATACCGTACTTTCGGCTTGGGACGGAGACCGTCTGGTCGGGCTCATCAATGTTCTCGACGACAGTATCATGACCGCCTATATTCACTATCTGCTTGTCGACCCCGAATATCAAGGACACGGTATCGGAAAGGAACTTACCCGTATGACGCTCGAAAAATACAAAGAGTATCTGCGTATCCTGCTCGTTTCCTACGAAGACGGTGTAGCTTTTTACGAATCGTTGGGATTCAAAACAGGACATGGCAAATACCCCATGTTCGTTACCACGCTCACGACATAAAGCCTGCCCGTGATACCCATAAGCAAGAAAATATCTACATATCCAAAGAGAGCCGGGAAGAAAATTTCTTCCCGGCTCTCTTTGGATAATCACCAAGTGGATACTAATATTTCACTTTAAAAAGTTTTTTCACGAGTCGGTACAACTCTCCGAGCCATAGTATAAAAGAGGTCGCAACGATAATGTATATCCAATCTTGAACAGACAGCGGCGTAACGCCGAACATCGGCCCACCTATCGTTACAATGACGACCTGCCCGAAAAGAATAATCGCCGCCACACTCAGGAAAGAACGGCATTGCAACATATTCCAGAATTGGAACATGACAAATACCGTAAAGAAAATTGTCAATTCATAAGGAGAAAGAGCATCGGAAACATTCTCAAAGCGGAAATAGTTCGAGAAAAATAACCGCACATCGAACTGGGACAAAGCGGTTATCCCCTCATACTTGAAATACTGCAACAGACCGAACAAGACCAAAACAAAAAACAATCCGATACCGACAATGTCGATAGCCATCGACCGGGTAATGATGAAATCGGTCTGACGGCGCGGCTTGTCTTTCATCACACGTTCATCGGGAGGCAACGAAGCCAACGCCATAGCCGCGAATGTATCCATGATAAGATTCACCCACAACATCTGCGTAACGGTAAGCGGCGACTGAGTTCCCAGAAAAGCCCCGATGAGTACGATGAGGCAGGCAACGACATTGACCGTCATCTGGAATAACAGAAAACGCTGGATATTCTGGTAAAGCGAACGTCCCCACATCACCGCTCTCGTAATACTGCGGAACGAATTATCGAGAATCGTAATACTGCTGGCCTCTTTGGCTACCGTCGTACCATCTCCCATAGAAAGTCCCACCTGAGCAGCATTCAAAGCCGGGGCATCATTGGTTCCGTCTCCGGTAACGGCAACGACATAACCCAGTTTTTGAAGCAGACGCACAAGCCGCTCTTTATCCATAGGCCGCGCACGCGATATAATCTTGATGTCGGGAAGTCGTTGCAACAACTCTTCATCGGACGTAGCGGCAAACTCCACTCCCGTCATCAGATTACGGTCGGTATCGGACGGAAGCCACAACCCGATTTGGCGACCTATTTCACGAGCCGTCCCGGGAGTATCGCCGGTAACGATCTTCACATTCACCCCGGCATCGAGACAAGAGCGTATGGCATCGGGAACATCTTCGCGCACAGGATCGGATATGGCGACAATACCGATAAATGTCAAATCGACATCGCTCAAACGCCCCTCGGAAAAATGAGGCTCGTCGTCATCGAGAATCTGGTAAGCAAAACCCAGTGTACGCATCGCCTGCGACTGATAGGCGAGCAACTGCTCGTCCACAGCCGTTTTATATTCCGATGCGGGAAGAATTCCTTTTCTGGTAAGAACTCGGTTGCTCTCGTTCAAAACGATTTCAGGTGCACCCTTTACATAAAGAACTTTTTTCCTGAGCAACGGAGAATCGACAACGGTTGCCATATATTTACGCTCGGTAGAGAAAGTGAGCTGGTCGACGACAGACGCCGATTCCCGCAATTCGAGATAATTCTCGCCCTGCGATTTCAACCACAGGAGCAATGCACCTTCGGTAGGGTTACCAATAACCTTAGGCTTCTGCCCGTCGGTCATATCGAGAAAAGCTGTCGAATTGACGGCAATACCTTCCCGTATCAGATTGCCCAGTTCACTGCCGGACAACGACCTGTCATCCAACGCCCAGAAGTCTGCTTGCGCAACCTGCATCTGATTCTGGGTAAGCGTACCCGTCTTGTCGGTACAAATAACCGACACAGCCCCCATCGTCTCGCAAGCATGCATTTTACGTACGAGATTATTGGTCGCCAGCATACGTTTCATGCTTAACGCCAAACTCAAAACAATACTCATGGGCAATCCCTCGGGTACCGAAACGACCACCAACGTGATCGCGATCATAAGTGTCTGGAAAACATACGTCGCGGTCTCGGTCCAGGCCGGCGAACTATTTTGAGTAAAAAACAAAACAAGACGGGCGATGATGATCAATCCGGCAATCGTGTAACTGATATAGGAAATAAGGCGTCCCAAACCGTCGAGCTGACGATTAAGCGGTGTCTTGGTATCATTCTGTATTTGAGACCCCTCATAAACCTTTCCATACTCGGTCGCATCGCCGACTGCCGTAATACGGCACACACCGTGCCCGTCGACAACCGTAGTTCCTCGGAGCACTTCATTCGAGGGATAAGTCGCCTCGGAATCGAAATCGGCCTCTACCGTCGTCTTCGATACGACCGGCTCGCCCGTCAATGTCGACTCATTGATTTGCAATGACACGCTTTCGAGCAAGACGGCATCGGCCGGAACTTCCTCTCCCAATTCGAGGACAACAATATCGCCGACTACAACATCCTTCTTGGATATTTCACAAATATTCCCGTTACGGATCACTTTTACGGGAATATCGTCATTGACCTGATTGAGTATATCGAATTTTTTATTGGCGCTCAATTCAAAAAAGAATCCCACAGCCGTAGCCAGCATCACCGCAACAAAAATTCCGACCGGCTCGAAAAAGACTTCGGCCCCATGACCGAGACCGACAAACTCATACACGGAAACGGCAACCGACAGCAACAGCGCTATCAATAATATACGGATAATAGGGTCGTTGAACTTTTCGAGAAAAAGAATCCACACCGACTTCTTTTGCGGCGGTGTCAGCACATTCCCGCCGTGTAGACGACGGCTCTCGGCTACCTGTTCATCGGTAAGGCCGGTATAAACCTGTTTTTGTTCCATTATTTTATAATGTAGATATTTTCATTCGGAGTTAAACCTTGCAAATATACACGATTCTTGGTTATCGTACCCAACAAGGAAAGACAATTACCGGATTTGTAACAATATTGTAACATATATCTTATCACAACAAAAGAGCCGCTCTAACACAGAGAAGCTCCTTCTACACACTATAACGAAAAAACAATAACAATCTTTTTACCTATCAAGGAGGAATGACTCCTACGAAACCTAATGACAGAATCTCACAAACCTTTCGTCCTCCTTTTTTCGTTGACAAAAATAGCCCGATGATATGACAATATGATGACAAAACCATCTCTTTTCTGTGAAAAGAAACATTATTTCCCAATACAGTTTCTTATCGTATTCCACCCCCCATAATATATACCGCATTACTATTTTATTTCTTAATTTTGCACCCTGAAACTTTAATTCTTCATCATATGATTTCGGAACAAAAAGCTGCCGTCTCACACGGCGTACTCCTCATCGCTCTATTTTCTTTCTCGGCCTTTTACATCAGCGAATTTCAATGGGTAAAAGACCTATCGCTAAGCCCTCTTATCGTGGGTATCATCTTAGGTATGCTCTATGCCAACAGTCTGCGTAATTACATACCCGACACATGGGTTCCCGGCATTAAATTCTGTACCAAACAAATATTGCGTACGGGTATTGTACTCTACGGTTTCCGACTTACCTTTCAACAAGTTCTCGAAATAGGACTCCCGGCTATCATCATCGATGTCATAGTCATCGGTATAACACTGCTTTTGGGTGTCATCGCCGGTCGACTGCTGAAAATGGACGAAAAAACCGCCGTCATGGTATCGACCGGTAGTGCTATTTGCGGAGCGGCCGCCGTGTTGGGTGCCGAACCGGTCGTAAAATGCGCACCTCACAAGACAGCCATCGCCGTTTCCACAGTCGTTATTTTCGGGACATTGTCGATGTTTCTTTATCCGATATTGTATCGTGCCGGGATATTAGACCTTACCTATCAAGAGATGGCGATTTATACAGGAGCGACCTTGCACGAAGTCGCACACGTGGTAGGTGCCGGTAATGCCATGGACCCCGAAGGGGCATTGCACCTCGCCGACCAAGCTACGATCACCAAAATGATACGTGTCATGATGTTGGCTCCGGTATTACTCATCATGAGCTATATCATCGCCCGGGTACGCAAAGCCCGACACACCGATGTATCAAGCGACGGAAAAAGCAAAATATCCATTCCGTGGTTTGCATTCGGTTTCTTGCTGGTAATCGCAGTCAACTCTCTGCTGCAATCGTTTTCATTCATTCCTTCGGACATCATGTCGGCCGGAATAAATGCAATAAACGGTTTCGACAACTTTCTGCTCACCATGGCCATGACCGCGCTCGGAGCTGAAACAAGTATCGACAAGTTCAAACAAGCCGGAGCAAAACCTTTCTACCTCGCCGGAATCATTTATCTCTGGCTTGTTTTCGGCGGATATGCCTTATGTAAATATCTTGTACCGGTACTCGCTTGATAAAAACGAATATTTAAAAACGGTTAAAAATCAAAAGGGGAATGAAACCTTTTTATCTTTTTCCTGTCTCTTATATAAAAGCTGGAACAAAAGGCTCGAACAAGATTGCCTCCATAAAAGAGAAAAATATTTTGTCTAAGTCTTCCCGGCTTTTCGAATAAGAGTTTTTGTGTTTTTTCCGTTATAGTCCAGGACAGAAAAGTGTCTCCACTCTGTCCCACCCGTAAAAGATTGTTATAAGTTTACGGTATGCCGTCGGCGAGCGAATTTGCTCGCCGACGTTTTTATATCTCACCCATGTTTTCTCGGAATAAAAAGATTTCATTTTTACATAATTTACCCACGTAAAATGGCGACATCTTTCGGATAATAATATCCCGCTAAAAAAATAAGCTATATCATGACAACCATTCAAATATTTTGATTAATTTTGAAAAAGTACGTAACCTTTCTATTTATAATGCGTCTATTATACTATATAAAAACCTAATGATTTAAAATTATGAGACACTTATTCTTAACATTATTATTCGCCACCTTACTATTACCCATCAACGCCAAAGAAAAAGAGATTCGTATAAAACCGACAGAGATCTCCCATACAGATATCATAAATGTCTTGGATAGAATGGGTATTCACATAGCACATTTCGATTTGAGCGAACTCGACAAAAAAGAATACAACATCAACTTTTATATCGATGAATATAAAACCGGTAAAAAAATTGATCGTATCGTCAACTTCAAAATAGGTCGAAACCGGAAAGATCTACCTGAAAAGGCCGATGAGCGTGAAGCATTCATAAAATCTCGTAACCTCAACGTCTCAAAAAAGGCTAAATACTGGACACTAAATCAAATGAGCATATATGTTATACCGGAAAGTGATTCTACCGTAACCATCACCATAAGTTGCCCTCGAGGAGCCGCTACCCAACAAGTAAAAATTATAACTCTCCCTCAAAATAAAAAGCCAATATATGATTTCCGTACATTCGAAATCGCTCCGGTAACAAAAAACAAACAAGAAATTCCTCTCGTTATTTACAACTCTTTCTTCTTCGATGAGAAACACAACATATCCCGCTCTTGTTACGGAAACATTACCGCAGAAATGACAGAAGATATTTTCGATATACTCCCTCACTATTATGTCATCGGGCTTACGCTCAAAGAAGTAAAAGAATAGTATTCCCAATAATATAAAGAGAGGGCTGCACAATGCAGCCCTCTCTTTATACATATTTTTTCATTGTCTATGGCCGGGAAACGCAAAGTGCACTTTTGCCCCCAATCCATTCTCAATATACGAGAGAAACATTATCGATCCAGAAACACGTTCCTACGGCTCCGATAAAAGCACCCCTATCGCCCGACGAAATACGCAACATCAAATGTGTAGGTTCTGCATCGGTATCGCCCCAACCGACAACCTGTATAGGAACATTCTTACCTTTACTGTTCGTCGTATATCGCGGGCCATCGGGAAGTTCAAGTGCCATTTCGGGTCTAAAAAATGGTTCTCCGCTTATATCTCCATAATAAATGGGAACGCGGAAACCGTTCTGCCACTCGGGAACCGATTCACTGAACTTATGGTAACCCGTTCCTATACGTCGGGCATACACATTACCGTCCTCATCTTCCCAGCGTTGTATCAGATATAAACATATCTCGGCATTGTCTTTTCCTTCTATTTCGGACGAGCGCATACCCGTTGCCTTGATAAGCTGATCGGCCAATTCCAATTTATAATCGAGCTGCAACGCCTTAGGACGTTTGGTAAAAGGAATACCTTGATCGAGCTTCCCTTGCGGATTCTTTGCGTTCTTGACCGGTTCCCGCACAGAACCTAAAAAAACAGACCCCGTAGCAACCACCGTAATATTTACCATACCGAGAACTTTACAAGTCTCTTTTCTTACTTCGAGACGGGCACACTTATTTCCCGGTGCACGCTCCTCGGGAAAAACGGTAACACTCACCTTATCTATCCCCACAGGATTGGCCCACACACTCGAACCGCCCCACGGAGAGTCGCTCGACTCCCGTACCCAGGGCTCTGCGCCCTCGATTGTCTGCGTCGGGCCGATATGATAGACCTCCTTTGTCGTCCCTCCCAACAAAGCCGACTCTTTAATGACGCGGGTCGTCCAACACTCCATATCGCCATAAGGAAGCAACTCCACTCGCTCGTAAACGGTATCGCTCTGCTGAGCCCAAACCGATAATGGCAAACAAACCGTATAAATAAACAATAATCTCTTCAACATATATACTCTCAATTCGCGGCAAAGATAAAGAAATACAACGAAAAAACGCCCAGATGTTCTTCGAGTTTTTTCAGTTATACTCCTTTTTCTACAACATCTCCGACTTATCTGGTTGCATTTCGGGATAAAACAGTTCTCCTTTCCTTATTCAACCTCTCTAAAAAGCGCTCAAAATGTGATTCCGACCACAAAAAACAACTTTTCGACAAAAAATAACTACCTTTGCACTGTTTTCACAAAACACATTATAACCAAACGATTATGAAAGCATTTGTATTTCCGGGACAAGGCGCCCAGTTCGTAGGCATGGGAAAAGAGCTGTACGATAACAACAGCGAAGCCAAAGCCATGTTTGAGAAAGCCAACGAGATATTAGGTTTCCGCATCACCGACCTGATGTTTGCCGGGACCGATGAAGACCTGCGGCAAACCAAAGTAACGCAACCCGCAATTTTCCTACATTCGGTCATTCTTGCCAAAACTATGGGAGACGATTTTTGCCCTGAAATGGTAGCCGGTCATTCACTCGGCGAATTTTCGGCACTGGTAGCTGCCGGAGCCCTTTCGTTCGAAGACGGCGTACGTCTGGTATCGGCTCGTGCCCGCGCCATGCAAAAAGCCTGCGAAGCAACTCCTTCGACTATGGCTGCCGTATTGGCCCTGCCCGATGAGAAAATCGAAGAAATATGCGCCTCGGTTACCGAAGGTGTCGTTGTTCCTGCCAACTATAACTGTCCGGGACAAGTCGTTATCTCCGGCGATGAAAAAGGTATCGATGCTGCTTGCGAAAAAATGCTTGCAGCCGGAGCTAAACGAGCCCTGAAATTGAAAGTCGGCGGCGCATTCCATTCTCCGATTATGGAACCCGCCCGCGCAGAACTGGCCGAAGCCATCGCACACACACAATTTTTCGAGCCGAAATGTCCCGTCTATCAAAACGTAAGTGCTCAAGCCGTAACCGATCCCGACGCCATCAAAGCCAATCTGATTGCACAACTCACGGCTCCTGTACGTTGGACACAATCGGTTCTCAATATGATCGCCGACGGTGCTACGTCGTTTACCGAAGTCGGCCCCGGCAATGTACTGCAAGGACTCATCAAAAAAATCAACAAAGAAGTCGAGACGAGCGGTATCCAATAAGCCTCTCGATAAAGGAAACTCTTTCTACAAAAACAACCCGTAAATTTTTGTAAACCTTAATACGATAAGCGTCGTCCATAATGAGGACGACGCTATTTTTTTACCCCACAATCATCACCGAAACAACGTCCATTAAAAAAACGGGCAATGCACTTTTTCGTGCATTGCCCGCTACCTGTCTTTTATCGACCTATAATTACATTCCGAACGACAAAGGTGTTATAGAGGTATAGATGCAACTCAACAAACCGATAAAGATTACACCGAGTACACACAAAGAAATGCTGAGTTTCGATGCGCCATCGCTCTGAATAGCCGGAACGACACAATCGTCCTGCTTGATAAACATCGCTTTCACCACCAACAAATAGTAATAAAGCGAAACGATGGTATTGAGCAAAGCAATAAATACCAATACATAGAAACCTTCTTCGACGGCCGCATAGAAAATAAAGAACTTACTGAAAAATCCGGCAAAAGGAGGAATACCGGCCAAAGAGAACAGCGCCAACATCATAGCGACACTCAACTTGGGATTGGTACGATAAAGGCCATTGTAATCTTCCATATTCACCTTGCCAGTAGCATTCTCGATTACGGAGATGACACCGAATATGGCAAGGTTCGAGAAAATATACACCAACACATAATAGATGAGCGAAGTCATTCCCACAGCCGTCCCGGCGATAACTCCCAGAAGGATATAACCGGCTTGGGAGATTGACGAGAATGCCATGAAACGCTTCAAGTTTTTCTGCCGTATGGCAAAAAGGTTACCTATCGTAATGGTAATAACGATAAGCCCCCACAATACCGGTTGCCAAATCATCGCAACCGACGAAAAGACCTTGAACAGTACAACCATCAACGCATACGCGGCAGCACCTTTTGAAATGACCGAAAGGTATGCGGTGATAGAAGTCGGCGCTCCTTGATACACATCGGCCGTCCAAAGGTGGAAAGGCACAATGGATATTTTGAATCCCATACCGGCCAAGAAAAGCACAAGCCCCACATACAAGAGAGGTGTACCCACAAGACTGGCCGCTACATCGGCAAAATAGAGTGTACCTACCGCTCCGTAAAGGAACGAGATACCCAACAACATGAGCGATGAAGAAAAAAGCGCTATAAACACATACTTGGCCGCTGCTTCATACGAAAGCTGATGATACTTTTCTATGGCGACCAATGCGGTGAGAGGCAGCGATGCCATTTCGAGACCGATAAAGAACAAAAGGAAATTGCCCGACGAAATCATCAGGTACATACCCAGCAAGGTAATCAGCGTGAGCACGTAGAACTCGCCTCGGCGTATCGCCATATCGGGAGCTTTGGCCCAAGCATTCGCCTGTATAAGCACCAACAACGTTCCTATGTTGAGAACTATTTTTACAATATTGATAATCGAAGACGTCTGATACATCCCGCCGAAAGCCTCGCCCGTTACCGGATTGAAAAAGAGGAAAGCTGTCTGTGCCGCAAGGAGCAGACACGCTACCCACGAGAAAGCACGGCGGCTCTTCTCCGTAGCGAAAGTGTCATAGAGGAACAGGATAAGAATGACTGCCAAAAGCGACAATTCATCGCGCATCCATAAAAAGTTTGAAAAATCCATATACTTTTTCTTGATTAGATATATTGCAAAATACGTTCACTGATCACACTCATACTATCGCTGATGAGGTTGGAAATCCAACCCGGAGCCATACCGATAGCAGCAACACCCACAATAAGGGTAATCGCCGAAAGACGTTCATACCAAACCGCATCGGTAAGCTCACGGTGATGCTCGTTCTGCACCTTACCGTAAAGCAACTTACCCACAACACGCAAAATGTAAACGGCCGTAATAACGATCGATGTACAAGCCACGATGGTAAAGACCCGATGGAATGGATCGGACCACTGGAAAGAGCCTACGAAGACGGTCATCTCGGCCACGAAACCGCTCAAACCAGGAAGACCCAGCGATGCCAGACCGGCTATCACGTAACAGGCCGAAAGGAAAGGCATGATCTTCATCAAACCTCCCATCTCCCGAATGTCGCGTGTATGCGTACGTCCGTATATCATACCGATGAGCGCAAAGAAAAGTGCGGTCATCAATCCATGCGAAAGCATTTGCAAGACAGCACCTGTCATAGCCGTCGTATTCCACATAAGCAAAGCAAAAAGCACGAGGCCGCAGTGGCTCACCGAAGAATAAGCGTTGATATATTTGAGGTCGGTTTGCACACACGCGCTGAATGCACCGTAAACGACACTGATACCGGTGAGAATTAAGAATATCCATGACAACTCGGTAGCCGCCCACGGCATCAGATACATCGCAACACGGAAACAGCCGTATCCCCCGAGTTTCATAAGTACTCCGGCATGGAGCATCGACACAGCCGTAGGCGCCGAAGCATGACCGTCGGGAGACCACGTATGGAAGGGGAACATGGCTCCCAACACACCGAATCCCACAAACGTCAACGGGAAGAGATAATACTGCATGTCATGGGGAATCGCATTGTTCTTGGCGATTTCGAGGATATTCATCGTCAAATTGCCGTCGGCCGAAGAGTGGAAATAAATACCCAATATACCGATCAACAAAAGCGCCGAACCACCCATGAGCATAAGGGTAAGTTTCATCGCCGAATAGGTCTTGTTACCGCTACCCCACACTCCGATGAGAAGATACATAGGTATAAGGGCTATCTCATAGAACATGAACATCGTAAAGAGGTTGATGGAAATGAAGAACCCGAATACCCCTATCGAGAGAAGTATCAACCAAAGAAAGAATTCTTTGGGCAGCGGATCGATTTTCCATGAAGCGAAAACTCCGGCAAAAACCACAATGGCCGACAACAACAGCATAGCCACAGATACACCGTCGACACCCACCGTATAATGAATATCGAGCGGCGCGTACCATACGGTATCGGCGACAAAAAGCATTTCGGCCGTATTGCCAGCTGCACGTTCGCCCAAGAACATAAACAGAACGATAAAGGCGAAAACAAGTTGCAACGACGAACCTATCACGGCAACGGCGCGTATTTGTTTCATCTCTTTCGAGAGAGCCAGCCCGGCCATCATCAAAAGAGGGATAAGTACGAATAAAGATAAAAAGTTCATAATATATTAAACTCGTTTTTTCTGTTTCCGATATACTTCATTACAAGCAACACAATACGATGGCTGCTACAATCATGGCACCCAAAAGGAATACTACCGCATACGACTGCAAACGTCCCGACTGCAAGCCTCTGATATGATAAGATGCCGATTGGGTAATAGTCGCCATGAGATTCATCGTTCCGTCCACGACATGGCGGTCGAACCACGCAATAGGCGTACAAATATGGCGGAAGATGATCTTATGCGTAATAAACATATACACTTCATCGATATAGAAACGATGATATGCCCAACGATGCAAGCTACTCATCGACTCGGCCATGCGGGCAGGTTTGTCGTTCGGTTTCATATAGAGCCAAGTGGCAAGCGCGATACCTATTATAGCGATGCAGATACTTGTACCGGCAACAGCCCAATTCAAATGTATGGTATAGGAAAGACCGCTCGCCGTTATGAAATGTCCGAAAGGAATGAACCCGGCAAAACATGTTACCACTGCAAGAAATATGAGAGGTATCGACATCGTCTTGGGAGCTTCATGGGGAGTATGCTCGTGATGAGCCTCCTTACCCCAAAAAATATTGAAGTAAAGGCGGAACATATAAAACGCTGTCAGCCCGGCCACCAAAGACATCCAAATGCCCCAAAACGCACTTTTCTCGAATGCGGCTGCCAAAATCTCGTCTTTACTGAAAAAGCCCGAGAAAGGAGGTATACCAGCAATGGCCAGACAAGCAATGAGGAAAGTGATGTGGGTAACGGGCATATACTTCCGTAAACCTCCCATCTCCGACATTTCATTGGAATGTACGGCATGAATAATGGCTCCTGCCCCGAGGAACAGCAAAGCCTTGAACATCGCGTGGGTGAAAAGGTGGAACATCGAGGCCATATAACCCAATGCACCGTGTCCGTTCATCTCGGTCGTTACGCCCAAAGCCACTATCATAAAAGCGATTTGCGAAATGGTAGAGAAAGCGAGAACCCGCTTGATATCGGTCTGAACACAAGCCACAACAGCTGCATACAAAGCCGTAACAGCGCCGATGACTGTAATAAATGTCAGCACCTCGGGCGTAGTTACATATATCGGGAAAAGGCGGGCTACCAAGAATACACCGGCCACGACCATCGTTGCAGCATGGATAAGCGCCGATACGGGAGTAGGACCTTCCATCGCATCGGGCAACCAAATATGCAACGGAAACATCGCCGATTTGCCGGCACCACCCATGAACACCAATGCCATAGCCCAAGAAGCGACCGAGATACCGAGGAATGTTTTTCCTGCGGTCGTACCTACCAGCGAAACTTCACCGCTTGTCAACGTCGCAAAGTCGAAAGTCTTGGTATAATACGAAAGCAACAAAATACCCAGTAGAAAGCCGAGATCGGCAAAACGGGTAACGATGAAAGCTTTCTTAGAAGCGGCAACCGCCGACTGGCGCGTATAGTAGAAACCGATGAGCAAATAAGACGACACACCCACAAGTTCCCAAAAGATGTACATCTGGAAAATGTTCGTGGCCACGACCAGTCCCAACATGGAGAATGTAAAAAGCGAAAGGAACGCATAATAGCGCTGGAATCCCACTTCGCCATGCATATAACCGAGACTGTACAGATGCACCATCGACGAAACCGTCGTAATGACCACGAGCATCATGACAGATATAGGATCGAGCATGATACCCAAGTCGATGTGCAGCCAATCGGTAAACCTCAACCACTCGAAATGATAGGGCGTTATCGTAGGATAAATGCCATCGACACGCGGCTGCAAGAAATATTGGGCAGCGACGATATATGACAATATGGTAATGATAAAAAGTCCCGACGTACCTAATAATCCGGCCGTACGGTGCGACATTTTATGGCCGCAAAGCCCGAGCGTGATAAACATCAGCATCGGCAACAGCAGTATAATATAAGAGTATTCCATAATCGTTGTTCAGTAGCGATAAATTCTCAATATTTCATTTTGTCGACATTATCGACATTGATGTTACGAATATTCCGATATATGTTAATAATGATCGCTATCGCAATCGCGGTCTCGGCTGCGGCAATAGCCACAGCAAAAAGCGTGAAGAAGAAACCTTCGAGCTGACCGGGAAAAAGATAACGGTTGAATACGACAAAATTGATATCGACCGCATTGAGCATCAATTCGAGCGATATAAGAATGGCAAGCAAGTTATGACGGGTTACAAAACCGTACACCCCGGCAAAGAACATGATAGTGCTCACCACAACATAGTAAATCATGGGTATTTCCATAGTTTCTCTTATCTTTTACGGGCAATCATGATGCCGCCGATTATACAAGCGAGTAACAAAACACTGATGGCTTCGAAAGGCAAAAGATACTGATACTTATCCATGCCCATGAGCGCATGACCGATAACTTTCATATCGATCTCTCCCCCTTCGGAAAACCGAGAAGGAAAGAAATCATGTGTCAAAAGGGTGTATCCGCAAATGCAAGCTCCGAGAATGGCGGCAAACAACCCCCATGCCCGTTTGGAAGACGAAATACGATCGCTCTTCTCCCCCAGTTTGCTGGTAAGCAAAATGGCAAATACGAAAAGTACGAGAATACCTCCCGCATAAATGGTTACCTGCACGGCTCCCAAAAAATGGTAATCGAGTTGAAAATAATAGCCGGCCGTAGCAAAAAGCACAAACAGCAAATAGGTTGCCGCGCGCAAGATACGCCGACTGGTTACCGCCATAATCGAGCAAACGACAACAACGGCCGAAAGCAGAAAGAATATGACTTGATTGGCTACTTGTTCCATATTGAAATGTTATTTTGAATTTTCGGGTTTACGATTGAGATGTTTTACCAACTTCGTACGGTCGAACACGGCCTGTTCAAATTCGTTGGTAAATTCCAACGCATCATGGGGGCAAGTCGTTACACACAACTGACAGAATACACAACTACCCAAGTCGTAGACATAATCGTCGAGTACACGTTTGGTTTTTCCCTCTTCCGTCTCTACCTTCTTGGAAATAATCTGTATCGTATGATTGGGGCAGTTCATCTGACAGATACCGCACGCGATACATTTGTGATTGCCTTCGGCATCGAATTTAAGCATAAGGGTTGCTCTGAAACGCTCGCCTATTTTCAATGTCTCCCGATTCTCGGGATACTGTTCGGTAACTTTCGGGGTAACGAACTCCGTACCGGTTACTTTCATTCCCACAAGGAGACTCCAAAGACCTTTCCAGAAGTTGACAAAGTAATTTTTTAAACTTTCCATAAATGGTAATGTAGCTCTTTCTTTTTCGTTTTTTACACTGTGAAAGATCCGGCTGCAACCCGATCCTTCCGTTCGCTGAATAGATTATCTTATCGAACCGCCCACAATATCGAGCAATTCATTGGTTATACCTTGTTGACGCAGTTTGTTATATTCGAGCCGCAACTCGTCGAGCAACTTGCCGGCATTGTCGCTGGCCGTCTGCATGGCCAAAATACGGGCGCCTTGTTCCGATGTACGGCTTTGCAGGCAGGCCTCGATAAACGAAGCATTGACATACAAAGGCAATACCGTCCCGAAAATAGCGGCCCGATCGGGCTCATAAATATACGGAGTAATCCGCGATGCCGGTTTGTCGGAAGAATGCATATCCTCGATACTGATAGGTAAAAGAATGCGTGTCTTCACGATCTGTGATGCAACACTCTTATAATGAGTATATATACACTCTATTCTATCATATTCGCCACCGAGAAACGATGCTGTCATTTCCCCGATAAAACGTTTCAATTCATCGGGCGTACTTTTTGCGTGAAAATAATCACGCCGGCACATACTGATACCCTCGGTACGATTAACTGCCGAAATAACTTTTTTCCCGACCGGATAGACGTCAATGGCAAGTTGTCCAGAAAACTCGTTTTCCAGCTCCGAAACACGAGAAAGCAATGCCTTATAAAGATTGGAATTATAAGCACCGCAAAGCCCCTCGTCAGAAGCCAATAAAACAAGAGCGATCCGATGTACGGGTCGTTGTTGCGCCAAAGGCGACTCGTATTCACGATCAGCCTCCAACAAATTATTGATGGTAAGCTGCAACTGTTCCCTATACGGCGCCATACCAAGCAAAGCCTGCTCGGCTTTGCGCAGCTTTGCCGAAGAGATCATCTTCATGGCGCCTGTAATTTTCTGGGAAGACTGGACAGAGCCGATTCTTCCCTTCAACTCGCGCATTGTCGACATAGCAGATTATTTCTTAAATCGTTTTACAACTTCCTCTGCCGTATTTTGCAAAAGGGTCTCTACCTCGGGGGTAAGTTTTCCCTCGCGCAAAGGCGTGAGAATATCTTTGTCATGACGGTTCCGCAAGATTTCGAGGAAATACTTCTCAAACTCAGCCACATTCTCTACCGGCACATCACCCAAGAGCCCCTTTGTCCCGCAGTACACGACAGCAATCTCTTCTTCCACGGGCATAGGCGAATACTGAGGCTGAACCAGCAACATACTATTCTTACGTCCCTTATCGATAACCATTGCTGTTACGGGATCGAGATCACCTCCGAACTTGGTGAAGGCTTCGAGTTCACGATATTGTGCTTGGTCTATCTTCAATGTACCGGCCACCTTCTTCATAGCCTTTACCTGTGCATTACCACCGACACGCGATACCGAAATACCTACGTTGATGGCAGGGCGCATACCTTGATTGAAGAGGGATGTTTCAAGGAAAATCTGACCATCGGTAATAGAAATCACATTTGTCGGGATATAAGCCGAGACGTCGCCCGCCTGCGTCTCAATAATGGGCAAGGCGGTAAGTGAACCTCCTCCCTTGACAAGAGGACGCATCACTTCGGGCAGGTCATTCATCGTAGAAGCCACTTCGTCGTTGGCGATGATTTTGGCCGCACGCTCCAACAGACGGGAATGCAGGTAGAAAATATCACCGGGGTAAGCCTCGCGGCCGGAAGGACGACGCAAAATCAACGAAATCTCACGATAAGCGACAGCCTGCTTGGAAAGGTCGTCATACACGACCAAAGCATGACGTCCGCTATCCCGAAAGTACTCACCGATAGCTGCCCCGGCAAAAGGCGCATAATACCGCATCGAAGCCGAGTCGGAAGCATTGGCGGCAAGCACGACGGTGTACTCCATCGCACCATGTTCACGCAGCGTATTTACCAAAGTGGCCACCGAAGAGGCCTTCTGTCCGATAGCTACATAAATACAATATACGGGATCGCCGGCAAGAAAATTTTTCCGCTGGTTGAGTATCGTATCGATAGCAATAGAAGTCTTTCCGATCTGACGGTCGCCGATAATCAGCTCACGTTGTCCGCGTCCGATAGGCACCATCGCATCTACGGCTTTGATACCGGTTTGCAACGGCTCATTGACGGGTTGACGGAAAATAACCCCGGGAGCTTTACGGTCGAGTGGCAAAGTAATCGTTTCGCCCTCAATAGGTCCGGCCCCGTCGATAGGATCGCCGAGTGTATTGATAACACGACCGATAAGTCCGTCTCCGACCGGAATAGAGGCGATATTGCCTGTACGACGCACGGTCATGTTTTCTTTAACGGTATTGCTGTCGGCTCCCATCAAAATGACACCGACATTGCTCTCTTCGAGATTCATGGCAACGCCACGCACGCCGTTTTCAAACTCGACCAGCTCGCTCGAGCTTACATTGTCGAGACCAAAAACATGCGCGACACCGTCTCCGACTTCGAGTACAGTACCGACTTCTTCAAAAGAGACCTTCGATTCGACCTCTTCGAGCTGCTGTTTCAGTATATCTGAAATCTCATTTGGTTTAATCATAATCGTGTTTTGCTGTTTATTAATTTTAAACGCAATTGTTTCAGTTCCTTTTCGATCGAGGCATCGAGTTGTTCGCCTCCGACATTCAGCACAAAGCCTCCGATAATTTCGGGATCGACCGTATGCTCAAATTCCAGTTTTGCTCCTTTGCAATGACGGGCAACGACCTCTTCTATACGAGAAAGGATTTGTTTGTCGAGAGGAGCAGCCGTTACGATTTGGGCTCTGACAACATGATTGACGTCCCGATACAACTTCTGATACATGAGCATGATAGGACGTAAATAATCCTCCCTGCGCTCTCTCAGAAGCAGCCGGACAAAACGAAGGTATTCTTCCGAAGAAGCGGCATCGACACCGGCAGCAGATAGCATTAACGCCTCCTTCTGACTGGCAGTAAGCACCGGATTGAGCATGGCCTCCTGCAAATCGGGGTGAGCGATGAAACTCGCTTCTACTTGCCGAGCGGCTTCATATACGGGAAAGGTCTTATCCTTCTCTTGCGCATATTTGAGCAAAGCCTTGGCATATCGGCGGGCTATAAGTCCTTCGTTCATATTCGATTAGTTTTTATTCTCGATATCACTTAATAGTTTGTCGACCAATTCGGATTGTCGCTTATCGCCGGCCAACTCTTTTCGCATCAATTTCTCGGCTACCTGCAAAGCAAAATCGCTGACTTGCTGCCGGAACTGGCGTTCCGATTCTTTCCGAGCCAATTCTATCGACACATTAGCTGCATCGATAATTTTTTTTGCTTCGACCGTAGCAGCTTTGCGAGCCTCTTCGATGATTTGAGATTTCATCTGGGCGGCTTCCCGCATAATTTCGAGTTGCTTCTGCTGAGCCTCGGTAATGAGAGCTTGGGCATTCTCGGTTGCGTGTTCGAGTTGACTTTTGGCTTCTTGTGCATAACTTACGCCTTTATCGATGAAGTCGGCTCGTTCGTCGACACTTTTCATGATGGCAGGCCATGCATATTTCGCCAATATCACAAAGAGTATGACAAACACAAGGAACATCCAAAATACCAATCCGAATTCGGGTGTGAATAGTTCCATGGTGTCTCTTTTTTATATTATAAGAAGATTGCCAGCAAACAAACGATGATAGCGAAAAGGGCAACACCTTCGACGAGGGCAGCGATCACGATCATGTTGGCACGGATATCATTAGACGACTCGGGTTGACGAGCGATAGATTCCATGGCCGACGCACCGATTTTTCCTATACCAAGACCGGCTCCGATAGCGGCAAGACCAGCACCGAGGCAGGCACCTACTTTGGCGAATGCTGCAGCAGAGGCAGCGGCTTGTAATAAAATCATTGCTAACATAACTTTAATTTTAAAGGGTTATACTATTTCTATTTCTCATTCACGGGTTATTCATGCGACTCTTCCCCCCTCGCCCGAGCAAGGCTGATGAATATCGTCGACAATATAGTAAATACATAAGCTTGTATGAAACTGATGAGGACATCGAGCAACATCATGAAAAGCGAGAAAAACACCGATATAATTGTAGTTCCCGTTAGAACAGCTGCCCCCATCGAGCCAAAAATAAATATCAGCGAAATGAGTACCAACACGATAAGGTGTCCACCCAACATATTGGCAAAGAGACGTATCATAAGAGCCACCGGTTTTGTGAGTGCTCCGAAAATCTCGATAACAGGCATCAACGGTACAGGACACTTCATCCACATAGGCACCTCGGGCCAAAAAAGATCCTTCCAATAATGCTTCGTCCCTGTAAAGTTCACAACAAAGAACGTACACAATGCCAAAACCAATGTAATGGATATATTACCCGACAAATTGGCTCCGGCGGGGAAAATAACCATCAATCCGAGTATGTTGATGAAGAATATAAAGAAGAATACCGTCAACAAATAAGGAGAATACCGACGTGCATCGGCACCGAGTACCGGCTTTATAAGATCATTATAGAGCATATCCAGCACCAGTTCCATAAAACCGAACCATTTGCGGGGTGCCCCATTCGGGTGTTTACGATACCAACGAGCCATAGGTATGAAACACAAGCAAAGCAGCAACGCCGTAATAAAAAGCGCCATCACGTTCTTGGTTATCGAAAGGTCGATCGGACGATAAACATTTCCCATCTCGTCCTGTGTTACGATCTTTCCTTTATAATCGCCATCGGTCGCTATATAATAACCGTTGTAAGCTTCTCCCCGCATGATACGGTGCGAGCCGAACATACTCCAATTGCCGTCTTTATCGCGCACGATAACAGGTAACGGTATACGATTGCTATGAGAGAAAGGTACTTCCCAGCCGTAATTATCGAGCACGTGTTCGAAAATTACCTCTTTGGCATCAAACGATTTTCCTTCGCTCTCTTCGGCAGCATACATCTGCGGCATACCTATTACGAGCAAAGCGAAAAGCAAAGCGATACGGTGGAACATATATTTTTTCATCTCTTTTTCGTTTTTATCCGTAAGCATCGGCTATTTGAGGCATACAACAACCCGGTTGTTGTTCACATCTACAAATCCGCCTTCTGCTGCGAGCGTTTTTACCTCCCCGTTACTTTCATACTCTATCTCTCCGGCTTCAAGTGTCGATAAAAGAGATGCGTGATCTTGCAGTACGGTAAACGAACCGACTGTTCCGGGCAACGTTACACGAGTAGCCTCGCCGTGGAAAAGGGTTCCGGTAGGAGAAATAATCTCGAGAGTCATGGCGCAGACGATTTAACGGATTAATTACCTTGTACTTGTTGCAGCATTTTTTCGCCTTTGGCGATAGCTTCATCGATTGTCCCTACGTTCAAGAAAGCCTGTTCGGGATACTTGTCCATCTCACCACTGAGAATCATCTTGAATCCGCGAATCGTTTCTTCGAGAGGAACCATCACACCGGGAATACCGGTAAATTGTTCGGCAACATGGAACGGTTGCGACAAGAACCGCTGCGCACGGCGCGCACGGGCAACGACCAACTTATCTTCGTCCGAAAGTTCATCGACACCCATGATAGCGATAATATCCTGCAACTCGTTATAGTGTTGCAACAGTTGTTTCACAGCTTGTGCCGTATTATAATGGTCTTCACCGATAATCAGCGGGTCGAGAATACGGGAAGTCGATTCGAGAGGATCGACGGCCGGATATATACCCAACTCGGTAATCTTACGGCTGAGCACCGTAGTGGCATCGAGGAAGTTGAATGTCGTGGCAGGAGCAGGGTCGGTCAAGTCGTCGGCCGGCACATAGATGGCTTGTACCGACGTAATCGAACCGTACTTCGTTGAAGTAATACGTTCCTGCAACGCACCCATTTCCGAAGCAAGAGTGGGCTGATAACCCACAGCCGAAGGCATACGTCCCAACAAGGCCGACACTTCCGATCCGGCTTGCGTGAAACGGAAAATATTATCGATAAAGAACAATATCTCCTTTCCTCCGTCGCCGGAATCCCGGAAATTTTCCGCTACGGTAAGTCCCGAAAGGGCAACACGCAGACGGGCTCCCGGCGGCTCGTTCATCTGTCCGAATACCAATGCGGCATGAGAGCCGGAAAGTTTATCCATATCGACCTTCGACAGATCCCAATGGCCCTCTTCCATATCTTTCTTAAACTCATCGCCATAATTGATAACACCGGAACCGATCATTTCTCTGAGCAAATCATTCCCTTCACGGGTACGCTCACCCACACCGGCAAATACAGTAAAACCGTTATGGCCTTTGGCGATATTATGAATCATCTCCATGATAAGCACCGTCTTTCCCACACCGGCGCCACCGAAAAGACCGATCTTTCCTCCTTTGGAATAAGGTTCGAGCAAGTCGATGACCTTTATACCGGTATACAGCATCTCGGTATTGATGGAAAGATCTTCAAAACGAGGAGCAGGACGATGAATCGGAGCAACCTCTTTGTAATCGAGAGCGGGAAGATGGTCGATAGCATTACCCATCACGTTCATCAACCGGCCTTTGACCTGATTGCCGGTAGGCATAGCCAACGGACGCTGCAAATCGACCACTTTCATTCCTCGGGTAAGACCGTCGGTTGTATCCATAGCAACGCAGCGGACAGTCTGCTCTCCGATGTGCTGTTCTACCTCTACGATAAGGTCCGATCCATCGGGACGTTGTATTTTCAGCGCATTGTAGATAGGAGGTAACTGTGCGCCTTCGCCGTCGAAAGTAGCATCGACAACAGGGCCGATGACTTGTGTAATGTATCCAATATTATCTTTCATATGGCTATGATTATTGCGTTATATTTTTCCTAAAAATGGATTCCGAAAATGGTCACCAATACCATGACAAGCAGATTGACAAATCCTATGGGAACCAAATATTTCCATTCAAGACTCAACAACTGGTCGATACGCAGGCGGGGGAACGTCCATTTGAACCACATGATGATAAACATCACAACCGCCGTCTTACCGAAGAACCAGATAACCGAGGGAATATAATCCATTACATTATTGAATGCTTCCCAACCGCCTATATGCAAAGGCATCCAACCGCCCAAAAAGAGCAAACTGGCGATACCGGCCACGATAAACATGTTGAGATACTCGGCCAAATAATAGAATCCGAAATGTATTCCCGAATATTCGGTGTGATAACCAGCCGTCAACTCCGACTCCGCCTCGGGCAAGTCGAACGGGCCACGATTGGTCTCGGCCGTTCCTGCTATCAAATAAATAATAAATGCAATGAGCATAGGGATATGGCCCGTAAAAAGGAACCAACCCCGGCTTTGCAACTCGATGAGCTGTGAAGTCTGCATCGTTCCGGCAAAAACCACGACGGTAAGCATGGACAAGCCGATCGACAATTCATAACTTACCATCTGCGCACCGCTTCGCATGGCACCGATAAGCGTAAACTTATTGTTACTCGACCAACCGGCCAATAGGATTCCCAACACGCCGATCGAAGATACCGCCATGATGAAGAATACGCCTATATTGAAATCGAGAACTTGCAATCCGCGCCCGAACGGCATACAACCAAACGTAAGCATCGAAGCAAGTATAACCAAATAAGGGGCAAGATTGAAAAGAAACTGGTCGCTGCGCTTAATCGTGATAAGCTCCTTGATGAGGATCTTGATCATATCGGCAACACTCTGGAAAATTCCGAAAGGTCCTACACGATTAGGACCGAGACGACACTGGAAAAATGCGCAGATTTTGCGCTCGCCGTAAATCAACGCCAAAGCGATAAGTGCATATAGCAACAGAAGGGCGACCCCAATCAACACGAATTCGATCAAGAGAGCGCCCCATTCAGGCATATACTCTCTCAGAAAAGCGTCAATCCACTGTGTTACTATCGAAAAATCGAACATATGTTTTGCGGGTTATTTTTGTTTCTACTTAATTGTTTTCTGAATGGATTATCAACGGTCTATATCCGGCACGACATAGTCGAGCGAACCGCCGATAGTGATAAGGTCGGCAATCTTGGCACCTCGTACCAAATGGTCGACGACGCCCACCAAAGCAAATCCCGGCGATACGACTTTAAGACGGTAAGGCGTTTTATCGCCCCGACTTTCGAGATAGATACCGAACGCTCCGCGAGATGCCTCTACCTGCTTGAAATAGCGACCTTCGGGAACTTTGATTATAGGTTTGGTCTTAACGGCATAATCGCCTTCGGGAATATTGTCGACAAGCTGTTCCAATATACGGAGAGACTGCACGATTTCTTCGAGACGCACATTATAACGAGCATATGAATCGCCCTCATGCGACAACACTTCTTCAAACTGCACTTTGTCATAAGCCGCATAAGGAGTACGTTTACGCACATCGCACGCCCAACCCGAAGCACGTCCCGTTGGACCTGTCGCATTGTAACGTATGGCATCTTCGAGAGAGAGATGTCCTACTCCTATCATACGATTACGAGCGATGACATTGCCGGTAAATACCTGATTATATTCTTTCAGTCGTGCCGGCATAATCTTGATAAACTCCTTGACTTTACGTTGGAAATCGGGGTGAATATCGGCCATGACACCACCGATGGTATTGTAGTTCATCGACATACGGGCACCGCAAGTCTCTTCGAAAATATCGAGAATCAGCTCCCGTTCCCGGAAACCGTAGAAGAAAGCGGTAAGCGCGCCGAGGTCCATGCACAACGTAGAGAAAAACAAAAGGTGCGAAGATATACGCATGAGTTCGTCCATCATCGTGCGGATATACTGGGCACGCTGGGGCACTTCGAGCTGCATGGCATCTTCGATACACATACACAAAGCATGTCGGTTCTGGTGAGCCGAGAGGTAATCGAGACGGTCGGTCATGTGCAAGGTCTGCGGGTAAGTCATGCCCTCCCACAGTTTTTCGATACCCCGGTGTATATATCCGCAATGCACATCGACTTTCTTTATGATCTCGCCTTCGAGAGAGGTACGGAAGCGCAATACGCCGTGCGTAGCAGGGTGTTGCGGGCCGATATTGACGATATAATCATTTTTCTCGAAAATGTCGACAACTTTTTTCTCGACTTTCCCGTCTGCACCCATACTCAACGATACGGTCGTATCGGCACACTCTTCATTCGTCTCGGGAATCGGATTGTTTTCACGACTGGTATCGTAATCTTTCCGCATGGGATAACCAACCCAGTCCTCCCGCAAGAATATGCGGCGCATATCGGGATGGCCGATAAAGCGTATGCCGTAAAAATCGTACACTTCCCGTTCTTCGAAATTGGCATTTTCCCAAATATCGCTCACGCTGTACAACAGCGGATCCTTGCGGTCGGCCGCCACAGCTTTGAGAATCACCCAATGATTGTATTTTACCGAATTCAGGTAATAGACCACGCCGAGAGTTTCGCCCCAATCGACACCGACGAGAGCTGCAAGGTTATCGAATTGCAACTCGTCCTCGTCGCGCAAATAACGCGCCAAAGCGGGTAACTTCTCGGCCGGGACTGTAAATGTAGGATATTGACCTTCTTCAAAAACGGCTTCCGGCAGGAAGGCGACTATCTTTTCTTGTATATTTGCCATCAAAGGAAATCTTATCAGGTTAATCTTCGGATTCTTCTATCGGTTTTTGTTCCTGACGGTTTACGCCGCCAAAGAAATTTTCAAGCTTCACTTTGCGCTGCAACTGCATCATACCGTAAAGCATGGCCTCGGGACGAGGCGGACAACCGGGAATATACACATCGACAGGCAAAATTTCTCCCACACCATTGAGCACGTGATAGGAATTTTTGAAAGGACCACCCGAAACGGCGCAACCGCCGACGGCAATCACATATTTAGGTTCGGCCATCTGGTCGTATAGACGTTTAAGTACGGGGGCCATTTTATGTACTATCGTGCCGGCGACCATGATAAAGTCGGCCTGACGCGGGCTGGCACGGGCCACCTCGAACCCGAATCGCGCCATGTCATAGCGCGCTGCTCCCACCGACATAAATTCGATACCACAACAGCTGGTAGCGAAAGTAAGCGGCCAAAGGGAATTGGATCGGCCCCAATTTATAACATCGTCGAGAACTCCCACCACTACGTTCGTCCCGTTGGCCCGGAGTTCCTCCACCATCTTTTCGAGAGACTCATTATCTTTGAAGTCCTCGTATTTCATCGATTTTATTTTCGGTTTTTTCATTTCCATTCCAAAGCTCCTTTCTTCCACGCATAGGCCAATCCCAAAACGAGGACTGCCAAGAAAAACAAGATGTTCACCAACCCGGCAACTCCCAAATCACGGACAATAACCGCCCACGGGAAAAGAAGTACCGTTTCTACATCGAACATCAGGAAAAGAATGGCAAACAAATAATATCCCACCTTAAATTGCATCCACGACGTCCCGTGCGTAGGAATACCGCACTCATAGGCTTCGCCTTTTTGCCGGTTGTAAGACCGGGGTGAGATGAGCCATGCTATCAGCAAGGCCGCTGTTACCAGTACAATACCGGTAAGGAACACTACAACTAACAATGATAAATTCATTTCACCTATAATCCAAGCTTATACGTTGTTATTCAATCCTTTCTCTAAAAAAGGAGAACACCGCAACGTTCTTGCCGGAACTTCGACAGAGAATGATGCAGATCCTTTTTCAAAAACAGCTTCAAAGTAACGGAATAAAATGCAGCTGGACAAATTATTTTTCCAAAAATCGACTTCACGAACAACTTTTTTAGCAGTTCTCTCACTTTTATTTACACTTCATTCGAGCGATTTTCTACTCATTATATATAAGAAACAATAACAAATTGCCTTTTTACTAAAAAAGTACTATCTTTGCTAATAGTTAGATGCACAAATATGCGGCAGAAACGTTATCTTCTTAAAAGACGCACATGAACAACCGACAAGAAACTCCCGACATAAAACTTTACCCCATACTCGCACCGTTTGCATGGCTTTACGGGATAGGCGTATGGATACGTAACCGACTATTCGACTGGAATATACTCCCGACCGAAAGTTTCGACATACCGGTTATCAGCGTAGGAAACATCTCCGTAGGAGGAACCGGAAAAACACCTCATATCGAACATCTTATCCGCACACTTTCCGATGCCTCTTACCGAATAGCCGTTCTAAGCCGAGGATATAAACGTCATACGCGCGGATTCAGGCTCGTTTCCATGTCTTCGACAGCAACGGAAGTGGGAGACGAACCGTTGCAAATAAAACACAAATTCCCCACCGTAACGGTTGCCGTCGATGCCAACCGGCGCCGGGGCATACGTAAACTGGCGGAACAAACTCCGGGTATCGACATCATTTTGCTCGACGACGCCTATCAACATCGATTCGTAACTCCGGCCCTCTCTATTCTTCTCACCAGTTACGAGCGCATGATATACGAAGACAAACTTCTCCCCGTAGGACGGCTCAGAGAACCGATCGAGGAAAAAGCCCGGGCCAATATTGTCATCGTCACCAAATGCCCCGAAGTGCTTAAACCCATCGATTATCGTCTTCTCGCCAAGCACCTCAACCTCTACCCGTATCAAAATCTTTATTTCACAGGATTGCGATACGATGAGCTCAAACCGGTATTCCCGTCAGAAAACACCGAACGTATCACAACCGAACAACTGAGTAACGAGCCAAACGATGTTTTACTCGTTGCCGGTATTGCATCGCCGGGACTTTTTGCCGAATACATCGGGAAATATACTCCACACACACAACTGTGGAAATTTGGAGATCATCACGAATTTTCATCGAAAGATTTACGCAAGATTGAAGACTGGATTACTGCATCAATAAAAAAAGGAGGCCGGGGATATGTCATCGTAACCGAAAAAGATGCAGCCCGGCTACTCAACTGCCCTCGGGTGTCGTCTTTATTGAAACGGCATCTCTACTATTTACCCCTGCATGTGCATTTCATGCTCGAACAGGAACCGGCATTCAACAATCAAATCAAAGAATCTGTTATACGTTTCCGACGCCGGGTCATACAGAAGAAAAAATAATCAACTAAAAACGGGTTTATCATGTTGAATAAAATAAAAGAAACAGCTGCTTATATCCGAAAGAATTTCGGAGAGATTCCCCCGACAGCCATCATTCTGGGTACAGGCCTCGGAGAATTGGCCGAACACATCGGTGATAAACAGGTGTTACCTTATTCCGAAATTCCGAACTTTCCTCTTTCTACCGTTGAAGGACACAGCGGAAAGCTCATCACAGGGTATCTCGGCAGTCGAAAGATTCTCGCCATGCAAGGCCGCTTTCATTATTATGAAGGCTATACCATGCAACAAGTAACTTTTCCGGTACGCGTCATGCAAATGTTGGGAATAAAAACGCTTTTCGTATCGAACGCTGCCGGTGGCATGAACCCCGATTTCAAAGTCGGAGACCTCATGATTATCACCGATCATATAAACACGTTTCCCGACAATCCTTTGCGTGGAAAAAATTACGAAGAACTGGGCCCCCGTTTCCCCGATATGAGCGAAACCTATACCCCGAGACTTATAGAAAAAGCCCTTGAAATAGCACGACGCAACCATATCGAGGTGCATCAAGGCGTATATGTAGGAACACAAGGCCCCTCGTTCGAAACTCCGGCCGAATACCGTTACTTCCGCACAATAGGAGGAGATGCCGTAGGGATGTCGACCGTGCCCGAAGTCATCGTCGCCCATCACGGTGGTATGGAAGTTTTTGCCATATCGGTCATTACCGACCTCGGCGGATTCGGAGACATCATAAAATGCTCTCACGAAGAGGTACAGAAAGCCGCAGCCGAAGCACAACCCCGTATGACACTCATCATGCGCCAGCTTATCGAAGAAATTCAATAAACACGACTTCTATAACAAAATCAGAATGGAAAACAAACAACGGACCGACATCTCCACCATAGGAGAATTCGGCCTCATACATCGTCTCACCGAAAACATATCTCCCCGAAACGCTTCGACGCTCAAAGGCGTAGGCGACGACGCCGCCGTTCTCGACTACGACAACAAACGGGTACTGGTTACAACCGACCTGCTGCTCGAAGGCATTCACTTCGACCTCACCTACGTACCCCTGAAACATCTGGGTTACAAATCGGCCGTCGTCAATTTCTCCGATATATACGCCATGAACGGTCGCCCCCGACAGATTACCGTATCGTTGGGAATCTCCAAACGTTTCTCCATCGAAGATTTGGAAGAACTCTATTCGGGTATTCGTTTAGCCTGCGACATCTACGGAGTCGATCTCGTCGGCGGAGACACATCGGCCTCGATGACGGGGCTCGCCATAAGCATCACCTGCATAGGCGAAGGTGAAGAAGATAAAATCGTGTATCGCAACGGAGCCAAAGAAAACGACCTCATCTGTGTCAGCGGAGATCTGGGAGCAGCCTACATGGGATTGCAACTGCTCGAAAGGGAAAAAAACGTATTCGCAGGTGAAAGTGATTTTACACCGGCCTTCGAAGGCCGGGAATATATTCTCGAACGCCAACTCAAACCCGAAGCAAGAAAAGACATCATCGACGAACTGGCCAAGCATCACATCGTCCCGACTGCCATGATGGATATTTCGGACGGGCTTTCTTCTGAACTGCTGCACATCTGCCGGCAAAGTCATACCGGTTGCCGCATCTATGAAGACCGCATACCTATCGATTACCAGACAGCCGTCATGGCCGAAGAATTCAACATGAGCCTCGTTACGGCAGCCCTCAACGGCGGCGAAGACTACGAACTGCTTTTTACCGTTCCTTTGAGTTGCCACGACGAAGTCTCCGCAATACCCGGCATACATGTAATAGGGCATATCACCGCTCCTTCGCTGGGGCTCTACATGATTACCCGCGACGGTAACGAAATAGAACTCCGTGCACAGGGTTGGAACTCTCTGGCAGAAGAAAAAAAGTCGGGCGAATAAATCGTTCCGACAACAATCCGATTTTCAAGACAGAATCAAAATTTACAAATAATCCTTTTTATCATGCAAATAAAGAATCTTCTCTGGGTAGCTGCACTGCTACTCTTTACAGCCTGCGGTAAAAAATACACCGTAACAGCCAAATGCGACGCATCCAGCAACGGCAAGCAAGCATACATCATCGATTACACGACCGAAAAACCTCTTGACAGCACAATCGTCAGCGACAACAAAGCGATCTTCAAAGGAGAAAGCCCGGAGGCTAAACTCTGTCAATTCATCGTCAACTCACCCAGCCGCGAAAGTGCCACGTTCATTCTCGAAAGCGGAAATATCCTCATCGACCCCGAAAATCAATCAGTATCGGGAACCGCGCAAAACGACTCCCTGCAAAGTTTCAACTCGACCATAAGAGAAACGCAGGAGCAATTTTATACCCGCTATCAGGCATTATCGAAAACCTCTCCCGACTCCAAAGAAAAAGTTGAAGCGTTGCAAGACGAAATGATGCAATCATTCGGAGACGTTTCTGCCCGGTTTATCGAATCCATGCCCGGCAGCTGCGTCGCCACATACGCATTGGCCAACTGGTTGCCTATGCTTATCGGGACCGAAAACTTCGATAAGGCTGCTGCTTATATAAGCGACAACGACCTCAAATATCCGATGATAAAAAATTCGGTTAAAACCAACGAGCGGACAAACGCCACAAAAGCCGGGGCGATGTTTACCGACTTTACGATCGAAAACGGCAACCTCGACGGATCGGCCGTATCGCTCTCCGACTATGTAGGAAAAGGCAAATACGTACTGGTCGATTTTTGGGCATCATGGTGCGGTCCTTGTCGGGCCGAAACGCCGAATCTCAAAGAGATTTACAAACAATTCGGCGGAGACGACTTTGAAATCGTAAGCGTCGCCGTATGGGACGAACGCGACGCCACACTGGAAGCTATCGAAGAACTCGAACTTCCCTGGCCGCAGATCATCGATGCCGGACAAATACCGACCGACCTCTACGGCATAAACGGTATTCCCCAAATCATGCTCTTCGCTCCCGACGGCACCATCGTCGCCCGGAATTTACGGGGAGAAAGAATGAAACAGCTTATTTCTCTAACGCTTCAAAAATAACATTACATTATGAAAAAACAAATCTTGTTCTTTGCTTCGGCATTACTGCTCACCGCTTGCAGCAAACCGTATAGTGTCACCGTAGACTGCGGAGATAAAAACGACGGTATGCAAGTGTATCTCCAAAACTATTTCACAGGCGAAATAGTCGACAGCAGTACTTTCGTAGACGGGAAAGCCGTATTCAACGGAAAAACCGGTAAAAACTACATCGCACAGGCTACATTCGGCGACAAATCGGCGACTTTCGTGCTCGAACCGGGTGATATAAACATTACTTTCAATCCGGCCTTCGACATCATCTATGAAATAAGCGGTACCGAACAAAACGATTCACTTGCCCTCATACTCAATCAGGATATAGCTTATCAATTCTCGTTCTTGTTCAAAGTACTTGCTCTTGATGCAAAAGCAGCCGACTTTGAAAAAACCCGCGACAGCATTACAGCTGCAAACAATGATACATTGCGTATTCTCTACAAAACCGGAGCCTTGAAGTATGCCGGCAAACCCATCGGCGATTATTGCAGCTCGGAATGGTTGAGTTATACGGTAGGAACCGACGAATTCGACGAAGCTCTGAGCCATGTATCTTCGAGAATAAAGGAAAGCGCCCCTGTACAAAAATCGATCACGGTAAACAAAGGTATGAAAGCAAATCAGCCCGGTAGCCGTTTCATCGATTTCACCATCGAGAACGGTAATATCGACGGGACTCCTGTATCCTTATCGGATTATGTAGGCAACGGCAAATATGTTCTCGTCGACTTTTGGGCCTCTTGGTGTGCTCCTTGTCGGGGCGGAATACCCGGCATCAAGGAATTGTATAAAAAATATGCCGGTGAAGACTTCGAAGTCGTAAGCGTCGCCGTATGGGACGAACGGGCAGCCACCCTCAAAGCCATCGAAGAAGAGCAAATGCCCTGGCCGCAAATCATCGATGCGCAAGATATTCCGTCGAATATTTACGGGTTCACGGGTATTCCCCAAGTGATACTTTTCTCACCCGAAGGAACCATCATTGCACGCGACCTGCACGGGAAAGCCATCGACGAAGCCGTAGAAAAAGCTTTGAAAAAATAAATATTCCCTTTTTTACATCACATTACACACACATTATTATTCACCAAGAATCGCCCTCGAAAGGGCGATTCTGTCTTTAAACACCATTATGGGAATATTTTTAGGCCGTGCAACCGTAATCTTTCGATGGCTATACATGCAGCATGGGATATCTACACCTATTGGAAAGGAAGCCCCAAAGCCAAACAGAATTTCAGCAAATTCAGCATTTTCGTATGGACTTTTTGGCTCATTCCATATATCTTGGGAATCGTACTGGAAATAAAATAGCCAACACGCAAAAAAAATAAAAACGGGCAGCCTTTCACAAGGATGCCCGTTCTCATTCGGAGAAGAATAAATCTTCTCGACAAACGTACGACAATATATTGTTTATTTCTCGATAGAGAAACTGTAAATGACTTTTCCTTTACCGTTGATCATATACATCGTCAACGTTTTATCATCGGCCGACACGACCGAGAATCCGGCATCGGAACTGCAAAAGCGCGTTCCCTCCACGGCATTTACATCACGGGCCAGCGACCCCGACGAATTGACCACATATTGCACATTACTACCGGCAGGCTGTATATGTTGGAAATTGTGTATGTGTCCACAGATATAGAGGTCTACGCCATAAGCGTCGAGCAGAGGTTTCAAACGGGCTTGCATATCGAGACGCTCTTCCTCACCCTTATAGGTATCGGCATACACGGGGTGATGCCCCATAACGATTTTCCATTTGGCCGTACTGTTTTTAAGCGTTTTCTCTATCCAGTCGAGTTGCTTTTTCAGGTTTTGTTTTCCGGCATCGGGATATTTCTCGGCGTCTTTACGATACTTATCGATCATGGGAGTCGTATCGATAAAGACAAGAAGCATTTTCTCCTTATCGCCGGCCTCCTGCTCGATGGCATAATAACGACCCTGAGGAGTCCAGCGACGACTTACCCCTGCATAATCGAGGACGGCCTGCGTATTCCCACGATACTCATGATTACCCAATATGGCATACCAATCGATCATAAGTTCGGGGTGCGAATAGATAAGTTCGTAATTGGTCATCCACAGAGGATCTTCGACCGAAACCACCCCTTCGAAATGGTGCACATCACCCAGCGCAGCCACAAACTCTATATCGATATTCTCGGCCAGTGTTCCCATAAGCTCGGCAATCGTTTTCTGCTCGTAATAGCCGTTACGACCGAGATCGTTAGCCACGATAAACGAATGCGCATCATCACTTACGGCAGGCAGTTCCATTGTCGGTGTCTGTGCAGTGGCACTTAACGCAAAACACCCTGCCAGCAAGAACACCGATAATAAATTCTTAATTTTCATAAGACAGAATCATTTATTTAAGAGATTATACAAATGATATTTTACTTGTTTCCGAATGCCCCGAAATAAGATGAAGGAGCGGGAGATGTAAAGGTAGTCTGAGTATATATTCCGTTCAAACCCTCAAATGTCAGGCCATTTGCAAAATGACGGGTAAAAGAGGTTTTTCCGCCAGTAAGAGCTGGAGAGTTGGCAGCAAGATGGAAATCCCATGCATCGTTCCATGTTTGCGGAGCACCTGCTCCATTACCGCCGACATTGATGTCGATGTCTCCCTGACGGGTAAAGTTGACAAAAAGAGGATCTTTGTCGCCGGCAGTAGCGCTCATGACATCATCAGCACCATTGAGGATACCCTCGCTCTCATCGGCCTGCATCTGTTCTACCCCCGTCGTTGTCGAGGCAAAATAATAATTGGGTGTAATCACGCATTTCTCATCTTCAAAGGCTTCGGTATCGTGTTTCAACCCCCAACGACAGTCATAAATCATGTTGTTGTACATCTCGGCATAAATACCTTCTTCGAGCCATATCGATCCGCCTTTCTTTTTAGGACGACGCCAACCGCTGTTCACGATGGTGTTGTTGTAACAATAGAGATGCGACTGAACATCGGTAAATCCCGAATTGGAGAGCTTAAAACCATTGGTATTGGCATCGTAGATAAGGTTATAGGCAATATCGGCTTTGCAATCCGATTTATAATTGATCGCTTCACCACCCTCTTCTCCGTTGCAGATAAAGTAGTTGTTGGCAACAATCGATTCACCGCCGGTAATGTAAATCTGATCTTCGGCGTTGTTGCGGAAAATGCAATTCTGTATCAACATCTTTCCGTTGCGATTACAGAAGTGGACAGCGGGAACACCCTCGCCTGTCTCGGTTTTAAAAAGCTGATTGCGGAACGAAAGCGAATTTTCGGTTGTCAAAGCGCCTCCGTATTCGATAACCGTGTGGAGGAGTACCAGCTCGGGACAATCATATCCGCAGATGATACCACCCCAATTCCGGGAAAAACGATTTCCTTTTGCAGAGGCTTCTACAGTAAAAGTAACAGGATTTTCGGCTGTACCCAAGCAATACATGCTTCCGAGTACAACGATTTCGGGTTTCACTTCGGTATTGGCGGCTATCACCGTAGCACCTTCTTCTACGATAAGCACCTGATCTTCGTCCACCAGAAAATGGTCGGTAAGAGTTACCGTCGTGTCTTTGGGCCAAACGATAGCATTGGCAGGTAATGTATTCGAACCGTTGTTGTTACCGTTTCCGTTATTTTCATCGTCGGAACAAGATGTCATAACGACTGTTGCGGCAAAAAACATTGCCAGAATTTTTGTCAATTTCATGTGAATGAATATTTAAATTGGGTTTTATATTTTTTCAATCAAAGTTTATAACGCACGCCCACCAAAAAGCCTATACCGGAATAATTGTCCCTGATAAGGGTGCGATCGCCTTCCTGCGAGGGAAAACCGACATTATAATCATTGACGGTTTTGACGTACCGTTTGTAGTGGGTATTGAGCAGATTCGTCGCTTTGGCATATACCGAGAATTTTCCTAACTTCTTCTCTACCGACGCATCGAGCGAAAAGACTGGGCTGTCCCAATAATCGGAGTTATAGTAATGGGAAACTACCGCCATTTTTTCGCCCGTGTAAGTAAACGAGAGTTGGGCGTCCCATCCTTTTTCCACATTTTTATACAAGAGTGAAAAATTGGCTACATGAGGAGCCTGCCCCACAAGGGGACGGGTCTGGTCGACCGAAAGGCGCTCCAATGAACCGCTCGCCCGGGAATAAAGCGTTTTGGGAGTCGTTATACTCGAATGCGTATAGGTGTAATTGGCCTTTATGCCGATGTAACGGAAATACTTGATCACGTCGACCTCGACACCCACATTACGGGCGTTGCCCAAATTGGCCGGTCCGTAACCGAATTGTCTGTTATTGACCGAATAGTAGGCATACTCGATAGGGTCTTGTATGTTTTTATAGAAAACGCCTACCATTACCTGATCGGTTACCGTAGGAAACCATTCCCAACGCAAGTCAGCATTATCGATACGGGCTCGTTTCAAGTCTTTGTTTCCGAATTCGGTATAATCTTCGTTTATAATCGAATAAGGAACGACCTCAAAAAATCCGGGGCGGTTTATCGAACGGAAATACGAAAGGCGCAAGTTCATATCCTTGACAGGGGAATATTTAAGATGTACCGAAGGAAGAAAGTCCCAGTACTTCTGTCCACCGTCGGGATCGTCCTTGTAGTTGGGATAATACATGTGATACCCCTGATCGGTATGTTCGGCCCGTACACCGGCGATTATATTCCACACCTCATTGCCGAAACGGTACATAAGGTAAGCCGCACCGATGCGTTCGTGCGCATCATAGTCGAGCGGCCCTACACTACCCTGTGCAGCCTGCAACTTCCATACAATATCGGTAACATCGGAAAAATCGCTGCCCTGATATTGCTGGCCGTCGGGTGTAAAAAGATAGGAAACATAATCATTGGTACGACGTTTGTCGCGATAAAGGCCTCCCCACTTCAACGACATGGGCACGAAAGTCTCATCGTATTCCCACTTGAAATCGGCAGAGGCCGAGAGGTCGCGATCGCTATTGCTTTCCCAACGACGCTCCATGTGGTCGGCGCGTACTTTGTCGACATAATCGTTACGGTCGTTTTCAAGTACGACATAAGTACGGTCGGGTGTATCGTTGGTCGCATTGGCCCACACGAGCGACCAATCCGCCGTAACGCCTCCACCCAATTTATGATCGCCCTGCAAAGTAACGGAAGCGATGTTCTGACGTTCGAATATCGAACGCATTTCCCACTCTTCGAGCGAATTTCCTTTCTCGGGAGCATAATTCAGCGAAAGGTCGATAATCTTGCTGTCGCGCACATTCGTCGAGTTATTTCCCACATACACGGCGTAAAGCGAGAAACGGTTGTATTTGTTCAGGTGGAAATCGCTTTTCATATGCAAGGCATATTGCATCTTCATCTCGGAGTAAAAACGATCTCTCATCGACGAGAGACGTACCGTCGACTCGCTCTGCGGCATATTGTCTTCGAAGAAAAGGGATTCGGTTCCCCGATTGAAGTTCTGGAAACTTCCCGACAAGACGATACCCAGACGGTCGTTAAAGAAACGGTCTCCCCAAGAAAGTCCGAAGGTTATATCGGGCAACGCGGCACGCTGCGAATAGCTCATCGTACCTTTTTTGAAATCGTCGGGCATGGCACGGTATTCTTTACCGTACTCTTCTCGTGGGGAAGCAGGCATTACCCCACTCCGGTCAAAGGTCATGAACTGATTGTTGAAAAAGACCGAATTGTATCCGACCGACGCATTGATATTGAAAAGGCGCGACGAGGGTGCCTCTTTCATAATCAGATTCACTACGCCGCCGGTCGCGTCGCCTTCCATGTCGGGAGTAAGCGACTTGGTTACTTCGAGGCGGTCGAGCATCTCGCTGGGGAAAATATCGAGGGCGATATAACGGTCTTTATTTTCGGGACTGGGTATTTTCACCCCGTTAACCAGCGTATAATTATACCGTTTGTCCATACCGCGCAACACGGCATACTGCCCTTCTCCCGAACTTTCCCGTTCCATCGTTACACCCGATATGCGGCCGAGGACATTGGCCACCGTTACATCGGGCGAAATCTCGATACTGCGGGCGCTCATCACATTCATTACGGTAGGAGCGCTCCGCTCAATATAACGCGCGCCCATATCGGTCGAACGGTCGTATTTCGCTTCGACGACCACCTCATTGAGACTGTGGCTTTGAGGTTCGAGCTCTATCTTTATATTTTCGGTTTTCGGAGAGATGACAACCTCTCCCACATGATATCCCAAATAACGGGCGACAAGCGTCATCTTTTCGTTCTCGGGAAGATCTTTCAAGTGAAACGTCCCGTCGAGACCGGCTGCGGCTCCGACCGAAGGTTTTTCCTTGACAACGACCGTCGCACCGATGAGGACATCGCCTGTAAGCTTATCGATGATTACCCCGCGCAACGTAAAGGCCGATATATGGCCCGACATTACCGATAAAAATACAACTGTCAGTAAAATTGCTCTTGTCTTAAACATACTGTCGTATCTCTATAAAATTTTGACAGTGCAAAAGTACGGGAGCCTTATTACAGCAAAATAACAGATATATTATAGAGCAATAACAATATGGTTACAAAACAATTACAAATGATTAAAACACGCCTTTTCGGGGAGGAAACAAAAACCCATACCCGACCATCGGCCGAGCCAAAAGGGAAAAACGAAGGAAAAAAACCTATCGGATATGCTAAAACAACTGCATCTGTTCGGGACACGGCTCCGGGTTTTCCACCGGAAAAACATACACCTCGCTCGCCGTATTGCGACGGAGCGGTACGAGTTGCACGTCGCGACCTACCTGTATATGGCTCTGCGACAAACGGGCCTCGATGGTTTTATAAGCCAACTCGGGCGTATTGTTTTCCCGGCTGAGGTGGCACAGGAAAACATATTCGAGCCCGCTATGGTAATGGGTGGCGAGGAAATCGGCGGCATCGGTGTTGCACAGATGACCCGACCGGGAGACGATGCGTTTTTTCAGGTAGTAGGGATAAGGACCTTGCTGCAACATCTCCATATCGTAGTTCGATTCAAGAATCAGGCAATGAGCCTGTTGCAGGTAACCGGCCACGCTGTCGGGAATACAGCCCAAGTCGGTGGCAAACACAAAACAACGCCCGCCCGCCTCGATGCGGTAGCCGACATTATCGGTCCCGTCGTGCGGCACTTCAAAAGCGGTAACGGTAAAATCGCGTATCGTAAAAGGAACATCTTTGAGAATGGGACGGCCTACCGAGTATATCTTCTGCGTCATGCAATAACAACGGTTCATACCGTTGAGAATCGTCTGCGTCGTGTACACGGGAACGCCGCACTTCTCTCCCACGTAACCGGCTCCTTTGATGTGGTCGGCATGGTCGTGGGTGATACACAGGGCGACAATCGATTCAAAAGCGATACCGTTGGCCGCCAACGACTTTTTTATCTGCCGTGCCGATATGCCCGCATCGATAAGAATGCCGTAACTGTCGGTACCCAGATAGTAACAATTCCCGCTGCTGCCGCTCGACAAACTCACAAACCGTATATTATTCATCTTTTTTTTCCGTTTCTATAATTCCCATGCGACACACCTGTATCGCCTGCCGCTTATATAAGTTCCTTCCTGAGAAAAATACATTGGAGATGCAAAGGTAATGATTCCCGAGCGAACAGAAAAGCGGGTTTACCTATTCCTCCGACAATTCCATACCCGAACGGCTGTTACACGACACTGTCATTCCTGACGACCATAAGAAAAAATCTCAATCCAAATGTATGTCATGTTGAGCGTCAGCGAAGCATCTCCGACTCATAAAACACCATTGCTTTGTGTGCAAGCACCAATTGCATGGAGCAGCATGCCCGCCTTTATCGGGCTGCCCGGAGCGAGGGAGAAGGAGGAAAGAGGGCAAGGACTGTTTGAGCAAAGCGAGTTCCACAGCCCCCGACGGCGACCGATGCGGAGGGAGGAAATACCCGATAACGAGCGGGCGACCTTTCTTGATTACTTCTTTGCGCCGGGAAAGAAATAACAGAACACTGTCATTCTGAATGCAGCGTAAGCGGAATGAAGAATCTCTTGACAAGCGTTACAGCCCTACCGGTGTAATGTCATTCTGAAAGGCTTTGCCTTGAAGAATCTCCGACCAAGTGAGCGTATGGCATGGGATCTCTCACATGCGTTCGAGATGACATAGGAATTCCTCGTCGGGCTTACGCCCTCACTCGGAATGACAATCGCTGCTTTGGGTGCACTTATCGGGGGAATTCCTCGCTAACACTCGGAATGGCAAGAATCATTGCAACGCAAAAGTAACAGGTACAGAATATCTCACTCGCACAGGTTTGCCTTGTTGATTGCCCGGAGTCCAGCGCGGAAGACTTTTTACGACCCGTACAGCCTCTTTGTCCAGCGACGGGTCTACCCCCTTTATCACTTGAACATCTTCCACATAGCCATCTTCACCCACAACAAAACTAACAAAAACGCGACCCTGAACACCGTTTTCCTGTGCCACAGGAGGATACTTCAAATGACTTGCAATATATTGTACCAATGCTGTCTGACCTCCGGGGAAAATAGGCATCACCTCTACTACGGTAAAAGGTTCGGATTTTGTTTTAACATTCTGACCCATATTCAATTGCGAATCGGCGGTACGGGCAGACGGGGCGGTAACCGGAACTTCCTTATCCTGTGGCAAAACAAGGCGCAAGCCCAAAGTGTTGCCCGCGCCTGTCGGCGTACTGCGATCGCGGTACACGCAGCGACAAAGGTCTGCGTCGTAGAACCAGCAACCACCCCGGTAAATGCGAGCGGAACCCGACGTAAGGCCTTGTGGATCGGTTTGTGACTCCTCGGAATAACTGCCATACCAGTCGCTGCACCACTCCCATACATTGCCGCTCATATCATGCAAGCCAAGCTCGTTCGGCAATTTGCCTTTTACCTCATGTGTAGTACCGTCGCTATTGCTACTATACCAAGCCACGTCCCAGACATTATCGCTCCCCGCATACGCGTAGCCCTTGCTTTTATTCCCACCACGCGCAGCATATTCCCACTCCGCCTCGGTGGGCAACCGGAACTTTTCCCCCGTCAGAACATTCAACTTTTCAATGAACTCTTGGCAATCATACCAACTTACTCGCTCTACCGGACGTCGATTACCGGTAAAGGAACTCGGGTTACTCCCCATCACCGCCTGCCACAACTCCTGCGTAACTTCCGTCTCACCCATGTAATAATCGCTCAACGTAACAGAATGGACAGGTCGCTCATCTTCCTCCCCCGACGACGAACCCATGCTGAACGTCCCGCCCTCGACGAAAATCATTTTGAAAGAAACCCCATTCACTGTGAAAACACGGTTCTTAGTTTCCGATTGCGAATCGGCGGTACGGGCAGACGGGGCGGTAACCGGAGCTTTTTCCTCCTCGGTCAACGTAATACTTACCGGTAGCACTTTGCCCTCTTCTACCATAATACGCTGCTCGGCCTCGACATATCCGGGTTTGGCAACGGTAAGAGTATGCTCGCCGATGAGTATATCGGCGTAAATATTGGGAGTCGTACCTGTGAGTGCCGTGCCATCGACCGATACCGTCGCCCCTATCGGGCGGGTATTTATATTGAGAGAACCGTAACGGGGCACAGGGGCAGAAAGTGTAACGGTACTCTTATCGCCCGCCACCACCTCCACACTCTGCGATGAGGAATAGTGCGAGGTCTTGCGCGCCTCGACCGTATAAAGTCCGGCATTGAGGCGACCGCTCCAACGGCCGACGCCTTTCAACTCGTTATTGATATAAATCTCGGCATCGCCGGGCGCGGAAACCGACACTTCGGCAAAATTGGGCTGCAACACCGCCTCCACCGATTGCGTCGTCCCGTTGCCTGGAACAACCACCTCCATCGTGCGGGTCTTGTAAACCGGCATCTTGAACTGCAACGTGTGTTTCCCCGGCGACAACCATTTGCTTGTAAACGGTGTCGTACCGGCCGGCTGGTAATCGCCATCGATATACACCTCGGCTCCCGAAGGGTCGGAATCGACTTTCAATACGCCGTAGGCCGGCTGCAAAGCCACCGACAGCTCTTTCTTGGCATTGCCTATCTCGAATTGTCCCATCGTTGGCTCGTGCAGCGCGGCCGAGACCCGATAGGTATGTCTCCCATATTTGAGCAGGGTCGATACCACACCGTCGGCCACCTCTACCGGCACATCGTCGATAGAGACCTCGGCATTGGCCGGTGTTACCGTCATGACCAGATATTGCCCGCCCGCACTCTCCTGTACGATCGTCGTTACCTTTCCGGTGGTGAGCACCATCTCATAGGTACGTCCCGCCTCGACGGGTACAGGATAGTAATAATCGCGCAACACGCCCAACTTCTGGTGTGAAAGGGTAATCTTTCTCGACTTCTGCGGCACATAGACCCATATCTCACCTGTCCGCTGCTCCGTCCCCACGATACCCAACATACCGCCGTCGAAGGCAAAACCCGTCTCGGTCGTTACAACCTTTATCAATGCCGACACTTCATTATTTTGGTCGCGTTTCATCGTACCGGCCGTATTGGCCGTAAGATCGGTTTCGAGCAAACGGAAACTCTTGACCGATATGTTCTGCGCCGACAGCACGCCGGGATATAAACCCAATCCTATCAAGAAGACTGCCAAAACGACACGATAACGAAACATTGCGTACATATTCTTTACTGTTTACTTATACAATAGAAAGATACAAGGCGTCTTGGGCAACGCAGGTTTGCGTTTGGCCCACTCTGCCAGCGAAAGGGTGCGTATCGACTCCTCTCCCGTCGTGATACCCAACGCGATACAGAGTCGTGTCTGCGGACGACAATAACGCAGACAGTCCTCGACCATCTTATCGTTACGATAAGGCGTCTCGATAAAAATCTGCGTCTCGCCTTCGTTATAGATACGTTGTTCAAGCCGTTTCAGGGTCTTGGCACGCTCTCCCCCTTCGATAGGGAGATAACCGTGAAAAGCGAAACTCTGCCCGTTGAACCCCGAAGCCATCAGCGACAACAATATCGACGACGGGCCCACCAGCGGCACCACTTTGTAACCTCTACGTTGTGCAATCGCCACGACATCGGCTCCGGGATCGGCTACGGCAGGACACCCTGCCTCGGAAATCACCCCGACGGGAAATCCGTCGGCAAGCGGTGCGAGATACCCCTCAATAGCCTCGGGAGGAGTGTGGCGGTCGAGCGTATAGAACGTAAGGGAATCGATGTCGGTCGCCGGGTCGCACCGTTTCAAGAAACGACGTGCCGAACGCACGTTCTCGACAATGAAATGATGTATTCCGGCCGTTACTTCACGATTATAAGACGGCAGCACACGGTCGTGCGGCGTGTCGCCCAGTGTAACGGGTATCAGATAAAGCGCGGCTTCGAGCATAACGAAAAATATTTTGGCAAAGGCCTCCAACGGTAAAAAACGGTCGATCCGACCGAATAGAATAGCTCCCTGCCGATTTATCGGCAAAAATAGTTAATTTTGCCCAAAAACCGAATCATTCGACCGAGATATGGAATTACCTGCCGAGTTTACCGACCGTATGCGCCGTCTGCTGGGCGACGAATACGGCGATTTCGAGACCGCCCTGCTTACCGAACCTCAGACTAGCCTGCGGCTCAATCCCGCCAAATGTAACGGACGACCCGACTATCAGCCCGTACCCTGGTGCCGCGACGCCTATTATCTCGAAACGAGACCGGCTTTCACATTCGACCCCCGGTTGCATGGCGGCGCATACTACGTGCAGGAAGCCTCTTCGATGTTCCTCGATTACGTCCTGCGCCGGTTTGTCGACACGCCGGTACGGTATCTCGACCTGTGCGCCGCACCGGGAGGGAAATCCACACTCGCTCTCTCGGCGCTTCCCGCCGGGAGTCTCGCCGTGTGCAACGAAGTCGTGCGCAACCGCACTCATATTCTGGCCGAAAACATCATAAAATGGGGATATGACAATACCGTCGTAACCCGCAACACAGCTGCCGACTTTGGGAAACTGCATCACTATTTCGACGTGATACTGGTCGACGCACCCTGCTCGGGCGAAGGCATGTTCCGCAAAGATGCCCAAGCCGTAACCGAATGGTCGTCCGCACAAGTGGGCCTATGCGTCGAGCGCCAACGGGAGATACTCTCCGACGTGTGGGACGCCTTGCGCCCCGGCGGTCTGCTCATATACAGCACTTGTACCTACAACCGGGAGGAAAACGAAGACATGATACATTTCCTCTATAAACATTTCGGCGCAACACCCCTGTCGGCCGACCCGCCTGCGGCATGGCACATACGCCCTTCGTTCGACGAAGACCTACCCGCTTACCGGTTCATGCCCCACTATACCCGGGGAGAAGGGCTTTTCATGGCCATCGTACGCAAACCGGGCAACGCCGACGAATGCGAACGTGATGAATGGTTGCAACGAGCCGTCCGTAAAAACGGGAAAAACAGGAACAAGCGTCCGACCGCCAAAGGCGACACCGAAGCATGGCGTTCGTGGATTTCCACACCCGAAAAATATGTTTTCGATACCGACGACGAATCCGTTACCGCACTACCGGTACCGTTCGCTCCCGATTACGATCTTTTCGCCACCCGGTTCGACCTCGTACATCGGGGTATTCCTGTCGCCCTACGCAAAGGTCGCGAGTGGCAGCCGCACCACGCACTCGCCTTGTCGACCGGACTCAATGCCGAAGCCTTCGATGCGTTACCCCTCACGACCGACGAAGCCATCGCCTATTTGCGGCGGGAAACATGGCCCACACCTGCCGATACCCGACGCGGCATGCGCCTCGTTACCTGCGACAGCCTCCCGCTGGGCTGGTGCAATCACTTGGGTAACCGCATCAACAACCTTTATCCCCCAGAGTGGCGCATACGCAGCGGCTACCGCCCCGAAAACCCGAATCTCCCCGTATGGTAAAAATTTAAGGAGAGAAACAGCTATCATCTCAATTATTTGATTATATTTGCAAGAAGTCGAAGTAGATTTTATTCCGACACATGTCTAACAACCCTATTCAAACCTATAAAAAATAGCATCATGATTTTAAATTCATTGAAAGACTCCGCATCGGTCGAGTCGCTGCACCCGCTTTTCAAAAAAGCCTTTGACTATATCAAAGCCACCGATTTCTCGAAAGTACCCGCCGGGAAAATCGTTCTCGACGGCGATAAACTCTACATCTCGGTAGCCGAACCTACCGGTAAGACCAAAGAAGCCGCCCGCATGGAAACCCATGACAAATACATCGACATACAGATGCCTCTCACCGCTGTCGAGACAATGGGCTGGAAAGCAACCAACGAACTGAAAGAACCGACCGCCCCGTACAATCCCGAGAAAGACATCACGTTCTTTGCCGATAAGCCTACGACCTACATCGATGTGCAACCGGGCGAGTTTGCCATCTTCTTTCCCGAAGACGGCCATGCTCCCGGCATAGCCGAAGGCAACTTCCGCAAAGTCATCGTAAAAGTAAAAATCTAAAAAGTACACCTTTATCGGGCGGCGTCCTTCCTATATGCCGCCCGTTTTTCCTTTTTCCTTTATTAACCACCTTAAATCTAACGGTATGCTCAATTTGATAAAAAACGATCCGTGGCTGGAACCGTTCTCGCCCGTAATCGAACATCGTCATCAATCGGCTCTCGAAAAAGAAAAAGAGCTTTGCGGCAAAAAAAGTACGCTTTCCGACTTTGCCGACGGATACCTTTACTTCGGACTACACCGTACCGAGAAAGGCGGGTGGATAATACGGGAATGGGCACCCAACGCCACCGAAATATTCCTGATAGGAGACTTCTCCGACTGGAAAGAACGCCCGGCTTACCGGTTCAAACCTTTATTCAACGGCGTATGGGAAATCAAGCTCGATGCCGAACAGTTGCACCATCTCGACCTCTATAAGCTCTCGATGCACTGGGAAGGCGGACAAGGCGAACGCGTACCGGCATGGGCAACCCGTGTCGTACAAGATGAAACCACAAAAATCTTTTCGGCACAGGTATGGTCTCCGGAGAAACCTTATACCTTCAAAAAGAAAAAATTCACCCCCAATACATCGCCTCTGCTCATTTACGAATGCCACATAGGCATGGCGCAAGAAGACGAGCGTATCGGTTCTTATGACGAATTTCGCGAAAAAGTTCTTCCCCGCATTATCGCCGACGGATATAATACCATACAGATCATGGCCGTACAGGAACACCCCTACTACGGGTCATTCGGTTACCATGTATCGAGCTTCTTCGCCCCCTCTTCACGCTTCGGCACTCCCGATGAGCTGAAACACCTTATCGACGAAGCCCATCGAAACGGCATCGCCGTCATCATGGACATCGTTCACTCCCACGCCGTGAAAAACGAAGTCGAAGGGCTGGGACGTTTCGACGGCACACCCAACCAATTTTTCTACGGAGACCACCGCCGCGAACATCCGGCCTGGGACTCGCTCTGCTTCGACTACGGAAAAAACCAAGTAATCCATTTCCTGCTCTCCAATTGTAAATACTGGCTCGAAGAATTTCGCTTCGACGGATTCCGCTTCGACGGAGTAACCTCCATGCTTTACTACGATCACGGACTGGGTAAGGCTTTCGGCGGGTACGGCGACTACTATGACGGCGGACAAGACGAAAATGCCATTACCTACCTCACCCTCGCCAACCGGTTGATACACGAAGTAAACCCTCACGCCATCACCATAGCCGAAGAGATGAGCGGCATGCCGGGCCTCGCTACAAAAATCGAAGACGGAGGCATAGGCTTCGACTACCGCATGGCTATGGGCATACCCGACTTCTGGATAAAAACCATCAAAGAGAAAAAAGACGAAGACTGGCATCCGACCGGTATTTTCTGGGAACTGACCAATCGCCGCTCCGATGAAAAAACCATCAACTATGCCGAGAGTCACGATCAGGCTCTTGTCGGGGACAAAACCATCATCTTCCGCCTCATCGATGCCGAAATGTACTGGCACATGATGAAAGACGACACCGGCAGCCTTATCGTAGACCGGGGTATGGCTCTGCATAAAATGATAAGGCTGGTTACCCTCTCAACCATGAACGGCGGATACCTCAACTTTATGGGAAACGAATTCGGACACCCCGAATGGATCGACTTCCCCCGGCAGGGCAATAACTGGTCTTACAAGTACGCCCGCAGGCAATGGAGTCTCGTAGACCGAACAGATTTGAAATATTGTTACCTCGGAGCTTTCGACAAAGCGATGATAGAACTGGTGAAAGGTATACGCGGCTTTGAAAAAAGTCCCATCATAAAATTGTGGGACAGCGGAGAAGACCAGATTTTGGCCTTCATGCGCAAAGACCTTATCTTCATATTCAATTTCAGTCCCACTCGCTCATACGAAGGATATGGCATACTAGCCCCAAAAGGCTGCTATCGATGCGTACTCGACAGCGACCAGCCGCAATTCGGCGGTTACGCCCGTATCAACCAACACATCGAGCATTTCACACAACCCGACCCTCTGTATAAGAAAGAGAAGAAAGAATGGTTATTGCTATATCTTCCAGCACGCACGGCCATAGTAATGCAACTTCAAAAGAAAAAATAGCACTCTCTCCTTATCGTGTGCGGACACGAACATAAACAAAAATATCGTCGTGTCCGCACACGAAATTTAAAAAATATATTTTACCTCAAAAATAAATCAACAGACTGAATAAAAATAAATTACATATCAACAAGGGTAATTATTACACCTAAAATATGTTATAAAACATGCAACGAACGTTTGGCCGTATAAAAAAAAAGGCACACCTTTGTTCCTGTAACCTATAACAATCTTTTTTACCTTAAAAAATTAATACCTATTGAAAACCTAATAAAGAAGGAGCTTTTGCGAAAAAGCTCCTTCTTGCTTTTTATTTATACACTGAATTACAACCGATTATACAAGAATAACATATACCAAGAGATTTTTCCGTGTACGCACACAATTCTACGTAAACCGTTGCAAGAAAATAACGAAACGTAAAAAAGTCGTCATATCCATTACGATTTGCAAAAAAAACATTATCTTAGCCAATAAGTACACCAGCACAAAACAGGCCTATGTTCGGAGTTTTCACCTACCCATGGAGCGACTGGCTATATTCCGGGATTTACACGGGATTTATCCTGACGATCATTTTTACAATCATCGTCGTCGTACTCGAAAACCGCAATCCGGTAAAAAGCCTTGCATGGATTGTCGTATTGGTTTTCATTCCCATAGGCGGATTTATCTTCTACCTGTTCTTCGGCCAGCAATACCGCCACACCCGTATGATATCGAAACGGAAAAGGCGTATTCTGCAAAGAATGTCCGATAACACGACACATTTGAGCGTGCTCGAACCCGGCAACAAACTGTCGCCCGAAAGCCGGCAACAAATCGAGCTCGGTTATCGACTGGGCGGAACCAAACTTTTCGCCCGGAATCAGATAGAAATCTTTACCGATGGAAAGAGCAAATTCGATGCCCTCATCGAAGAATTGCAGAAAGCGACCCGATTCATTCATCTCCAATACTATATCTTCGATAACGACACGTTGGGAAAAACCATCAAGGATATTCTCATCGAAAAAGTCAGACAGGGCGTAAAAGTACGTGTCCTGTACGACGATGTGGGGTGCTGGCGGGTAAGATCGAAGTTCTTCAAAAGCATGCGGAAAGCCGGGATAGAAATACGGCCGTTTTTCAAAGTTTCATTTCCCCAACTCGCCAATAAGCTCAACTACCGCAACCACCGTAAAGTGGCCATTATCGATGGGAAAACAGGATTTATCGGCGGCATGAACATTGCCGACCGTTACTGCAACGGACTTTCCTGGGGAATATGGCGCGACACGCATGCACGTATCAAAGGGCCGGCTGTCTACGGACTGCAAACCGCTTTCTCGATCGATTGGAGTTTCACCACAAAAGAGTTTCTATCGGAAGCCAATTACTATCCTCCCGTCGAAGAAACGGGAAACACCGATATACAGATTCTCACCAGCGGACCGCTGGGGGAATGGAAAGAAATCGCATTCTCATTCCTGAAAGCGATCTCCAACGCACGGAAATGTATCTATATACAGACACCTTACTTCCTCCCCACCGACAGTCTGCTCAAAGCCTTACAGGCCGCCGCACTCGCCAAAGTCGACGTGCGCCTCATGATGCCCCGCCACAGTGATTCCCGCCTACTGCAATACGCTTCGCAATCGTACTTGAAAGACATTCTTCGGGCAGGTGTAAAAGTCTATTTTTATGAAGGCGGATTCCTCCATGCCAAAAGCCTGATTATCGACGATGAATTTTCGACAATCGGTTCGACCAATTTCGATTTCCGCAGTTTCGACCACAACTTCGAAATAAACGCATTCATGTACAGTTCCGAAACAGCAGCCCAGATGAAAAAAATATTCATCAACGACATGCAACAATGCCGGCGTATCACGTTGAACCGATGGAAACGCCGCCCCATGATTACCAAAGTCATAGAATCGTTTGTCCGGCTCATGAGTCCGATATTGTAAAAGAACTCCAAAATCTTTATTTTCTCTCCATAGACTTTATTTACGACACGATATAAACACTTCAAACCACATCAAGATGAAATACCTGAAAAGAATATCATGCTCCTTTCTCGCCGTTGCGCTGTGCATGTCGATCGCCGCAAAAGACGAGAGAGGCTCGACAGCAAAATTCGATTACTTCGAATACGTAGGCAATGACGATTTTTACCGGGAAAATCCCCTTCCCAACGACAGTTCTTTCTATAATCCCATCGTCCCGGGTTGGTATTCCGACCCGAGTATATGCAGGGTAGGAAACGATTATTTCATGGTCATGTCCACGTTTACCTACTACCCGGGAGTTCCGCTATTCCATAGCCGGGATCTCGTCAATTGGCGTCAAATAGGCAATATACTCGATCGCCCGAGCCAACTACCTGCGCTTCAAGGACAACCTATCAATACAGGTGGAATCTATGCCCCGGCCATATCGTACAATCCCCACAACAAAACATATTACATGATTACCACCGATGTAGGACGCGGGCATTTCTATGTTACGACACAAGACCCATTCGGCAAGTGGTCCGATCCGCACTGGCTGCCGACCATCGGAGGTATCGACCCCTCGTTTTTCTTCGATGACGACGGAAAAGCCTATATCGTACATAAAGAAGATACCGAGGGGAAACCCAAATGGAGCAATTTCCGTTCGATACGAATCACACGGTTCGATACCACGACCGGCGAGGTTTTCGGTGAAGACATTCCTTTTCGCGAATCGGGAGTCGGCCCGGAAGAACGGCTCGACCGCAACGAAGGCCCGCATATCTATAAAATAAACGGGAAATACTACATGATTTGCGCCGAAGGCGGTACCAGTTGGGCACACTCCGAGGTCGTGTACCGCGCCGACAGCGTGCTCGGCCCTTACACCCGTTGGAGCCGCAACCCCATGCTCACCCAACGCTTGTTGAAAGCCAACCGCAATAATGCCGTAACCTGCACGGGACACGTAGATATCGTAGATACGCCCGACGGGGAATGGTGGGGTGTATTCCTCGGTTGCCGACCCGACAAAAACGGCTTCGAATGTCTCGGACGCGAAACATTCATCATGCCGGTGAAATGGAGTGCCGACGGATTTCCCTATATGACGCAAAGCAAAGACACCATTCCACTCGTCCTACACCGCAAAGGGGTAAAACGAGAGAAAGACGTTACCTTCGGTAACTTCACTTGGCGCGACGATTTCACCGGAAAGACTCTGCGTCCGGAATGGCTTTCGATTTGGGGTTCGGCCGAGAAGTACTATAAAACAGGTAAGGGATTGAGGCTATCCTGCGCACCGGTAACCCTGAAAGACCGCCGCACACCGGCTTACATAGGCCGGAGGTTGCAACATCACAAATATACCGCTACCACGTGTCTCAGATTCAAACCCAAAGAGGGAGAGGCCGCAGGATTGTTACTGGTCAAAAACGAAGAACACCAATATTTCATGGCCTTACGCAAAGGAAACATCGCCCTGCTGCAAATAGGACGGGGCACAGATAAAGAGATTGCGACCCGGCCGATAAAAACCAACGGTCGACCGATAAGCCTGCGGGTGGAAGCACACGGTACGCTCTGCGATTTCTACTACAAAGAAGAGGGTAACGACTGGCAGTTGTTGGCCAAAGATATCGATGCAACTCACATTTCTTCCCGACGGGGAGGTGGTTTTACCGGCTCCACCGTCGGAATGTATGCCGTCAAAAATCAGAAAAAATAACCTCTGGTATTTTTCATACTTTTGCCAAACCATTCATTCAATACACCAAGATCATGTTTTCAAAACTCGTTGCCATAGAACCCGTCAGCCTGATACCATCGGCCGAAAAAGCATTGCAGAATCATGCAAAAGAAGTCATACTATATCCCGATATTCCGCAAAATGACGATGAAATCGTACGCCGCATCGGAGATGCCGATGCCGTACTGGTAAGTTATACCTCCAACATCGGACGGAATGTGATGGAACGATGTCCCGGCATCAGATACATAGGTATGTGCTGTTCCCTCTATTCGCCCGAAAGCGCCAACGTGGACATACGCTACGCCGAAGAGCGGGGGATCACGGTGAAAGGTATTCGGGATTACGGAGATGAAGGTGTCGTGGAATATATCGTGAGCGAACTGGTCCGTTGCCTGCACGGATTCGGCCAGCCGGCATGGGACGGCGAAGCCCGCGAAATCACCGGACTGAAAGTCGGCATCGTGGGACTGGGTAAGTCGGGCGGCATGATAGCCGACGCTTTGAAATTTTTCGGAGCGGAAATTTCCTATTTCGCCCGTAGCGAGAAAAGCGAAGCCCGGCAAAAAGGATACCGCTTCTTGTCTCTGCACGAACTTCTTGCACAAAACGAAGTCGTATTCTGCTGCCTGAACAAAAACACGGTACTGCTCCATGAAGCCGAATTCGAAAAACTCGGTTCCAAAAAAATCTTATTCAATACGGGATTGTCCCCGGCATGGGACGAAGCGTCTTTCACCCAATGGATCTCGGGCGACAACCTCTGCTTTTGCGACACCATAGGGGCCTTAGGCGGAACGCACCTGTTGGCACACCCGCACGTGCGCTGTATGCAGGTCTCGACCGGCCGCACCCGTCAGGCATTCGTCCGCCTGAGCGAAAAGGTACTGGCCAATCTCTCAGAATACGACGGGTGAAACGATGTTGAGCAGCGTATTCACGACCGACCACCCTGCGATCTCGGACGTAGCGCTGTACACATCTACAACGGCCCGCACCTGCTCGTTCTCTATTTCGACCCTTTGCGTATCGCCCTTGAAACCGGGTGTAGATTGTATGGTAACGCGCATCGCTTCGGGACCGACCGATGCGCGCGAGGCCGCAACCGTTACGTTCACTTTCGTGGGGAACAGACGAATCGCTTCGGCCGCATTGCCCGAAAAAACGATTTTCTGTTCCGTTTGCAAAGAGTCGGTATAAACCGGCGTTCCTTTCAGAGCATCGGGACCTTTTTCATTGAAAAACCGCGCCGACGCGCCGCCCATCAAAGCAGCTGTACGCAACACATCGAATCCGCCGGTAGCCCCCGAAGCGATATAGATACGCGTTCCGTACTCGGCGGCAACCTCGGAAATTTCCCGGTAAAATTCCTCATCGGCCAATGCCCCGATAGATAGGGTAACGATAGAAGTCCCGTTCTTCAAAGTAGGGACAGCCCATTCCCTCAAAGCGGCAGGCGAAGCCGTCTCCACCAAAATATCAGGCTTCAACGCCAGTAACTTTTCCATCGACTCGCACACGGTGCAGGCACGCCCTGCTTTTTGCATTTGACCGGCAATACGCTCGGACTTGGCCGTCGTACGCGAATATACGCCGACCAAATCATACTCAGGCAACAGCCCTTTGACGACGGCTTCCGCAACAACGCCGGCTAACCGTCCGCAACCTACAATTACAAATGTTTTCATCATGACACAAAGATAACACTATTTTACGAACCGACGAGGTATCGGGAAATAAACCCTCAAAAGCATGTGCCGTCGCAGGCCGCCCCGGAAACGGACATGCAAAAAAAATTCCCGAAGTTTTCCTATCAATCCGGCAACTTGTCTTCGAGATATTCCGGTGAGATATTGACAAGCAAAAGACGTCCCGTAGTCCGGGTAAAAGCGGTATACAGCCAGCGGTAAAAATCGAGTCCCAACATATCGGGACGTATATACCCCATGTCGACAAAGACATTGCTCCATTGTCCGCCCTGCGCCTTATGGCAAGTTACGGCATAGGCATACTTCACTTGCAAGGCATTGAACCACGGATCGTTTTTCAGTTTCTTCAAGCGTTCTTTTTTCGAAGGTACGTCGGCATAATCTTCCATCACGGCATTGAAAAGCCGGGTACTCTCTTCGGAGGTCAGCGACGGAGCTTCGGAGTGCAACGTATCGAGTATCACTTTCGCCTCTATTTCCTCTTCATAATCGGGGAAATAAAGAGCGACATCGGCAAAGCGAAAACCGTACATCTCGCAAACGTTTCTCACGCGCATCACCCTTGCGACATCGCCGTTGGCGATAAAATCGAGCTTCTCATATTTCTCGCTCCAAAAATAATTGTTCCGCGCCACCAGCAACAAATCACCGCCGGTAAGTTCTTCCTCCCGATATAAAATACGGTTGCGCACGCCTTGATTGAATATATTGGCACGCTTATTGGAGCGGGTAACGATTATCGTCTCGTCCATACCGTCCCGCTGATAAGCCGATGAAAGCCTCTCTATAAGCTCATCGCCCCCCACCCTGCACACATCAGGAAAATTCCCCAAGCGAATCCGGGGTACAGGCAGGGGCGATTCCTGCATGACTTCCCGTAGTCGGGTCGCATTGAAAAGCACGCCCGACTCTTCGAGTTGACGCACTACATGGGTGAGCACAAAAGTATAAATCGGGAATCCGTATCGCCGTACATAGTTCTCATCGAGAGCCGGGCTCTGCACCTGCCCCACCGGAGGCAACTGGGCCGTATCGCCAAGCAAGATCAGGCGGCAACCGTTGCCGGAATAGACAAAATCGAAAAGGTCGTCGAGCAACAATCCCGAACCGTAAACGCGCCCCTCGGCCGTCTCGTTAGCGATCATCGACGCCTCGTCTACGATAAAAAACGTATTCTTATGCGCATTGTGAGCCAGTTGAAAACCCGAAAAATCACCCGTAAAAGCCCGCTGACGATATATCTTCTTATGTATCGTGTACGCCGCATGACCGGCATACGAGGCAAAGACCTTTGCCGCCCGGCCGGTAGGAGCCAGCAATACGCAGGTACGTTCAAATGCCTCCAACGTTTTGACCAGCGCGCCGATCAGCGACGTCTTGCCCGTACCGGCATAGCCTTTCAATAAAAAAACCGACGGCACGTTATCGTCCCACAAAAAAGTCGACAACCGGGCGATAAGCTCGGCCTGTTCCTCGGTGGGGACATAAGGCAGATTCTCGGAAAGTCGTTGTATAAAATAGTCGCTGAGCATGACTCCTCAAATTTATTGAACAGCAGGTAATTCGTTACAAACATACAAAAATTTCCTCCGGCAGAAAAGCCCGATACTCCTTTTTGCAGACAAAAAACATTACCCGATTACAACCGGGCATGTCTATTTCGACTTTTTGAAAAAGGGAATATGTAGCAAAAGAAAGATGTAAAAACAA
>OMGY01000289.1_pt1 | contig 60903 bp, 57 predicted proteins | sample 1674461 | NCBI WGS metagenome assembly OMGY01 (sample SAMN05578579, study PRJEB25193) | human gut metagenome | biome: Human Microbiome; feature: human-associated habitat; material: feces | host: Homo sapiens | place: USA:Birmingham | reverse complement strand
TCGAGTTTAAGAGCCGTTTTAAGCTCGTCGAAGGTTGTTATGTCCTGCGTTACGATAAGTACTTCTTTGTTGTAGTTAGTATATTGCCCGTCTTTTTCAACAGTCACCGTAAGAGTTTGCTCGCCGTGCTTTATAAGTCTGTTTTTGAAGTCGAAATCAAGCGTTACTTTTCCGTCCGCATATGAAACCGCTTTCCCGCCTATGGTCGCCTTGACTACGTTGCCGTCCAAAGTTCCCATATCTACCGCGTAAGAAGTTCCGCTTCCGAGTACTATTTCAGCCTTATTTCCGCCAACTGCTTGTTCGGTGACGGTTTTAACGTTTCCGGAAATTTCCGAAGGAATATTTACCGAAGAATCCGCCAATACAACCTTTCCCGAGAAGTCCGCTCCCGAATTTTTCAGTACTTCGGCTTGCTCGGTCGTCGATATTTCTATCGGGTAATTGCCCGCTCCGTACCAACCGAACTCGCTGTTTCCGAGTATATCTTTCGCAAGTACCGCGTCGGAAAGAGCGGTGGTATTGACTACATTATAGAGGTTTCCTCTGACTTTTTCAACGTCGGTTGCCGCAAATCTGTTTACGAGCGACCCATTACCGTCGGAATAAGTAATATAAGCGACTACGCTCATATCAAGCGTTCTGTTCGCTTCGCCCGTATTGATTACGAGACTTGCCCAAGAATAATCGCCTTCCTCGTATATTTTGGCTTTGTCTGCAACTTGTATACGGGCGGGAGCGCTCGTTCCGGTTGCCGCTTTCGCTGCGGAGAGAAGCGTTTCATAGTTGTAATTCACCTTATCGAACGCCGCGCGGGGAGCGATAAGGAAACTAAGAGTTATGTTCTCGGTTTTAATTCTATCCGCGAGACCCTTTTCCATTTTAACTTTGAAACGAGGTCCGACCTGATTGTTCGTTCTGAGCGTAAGACCAGTATCATCCATAACGAAAGTCTCGGAGCCTAACGACACGGCGGCGGCGCGTTTTACGTTCGTTGCTACAAGCGCGCAGGACATCGAAACAAAAACAACCGCTAAAACCGCTATTAAACACAATTTTACTCTTTTAATAGTTTTCATCATTCTTCCCCCCCCCTTAATTTCCGTTCGCGAGATTTCCAAGATCCCATTCTCCGTCGTTGAATATGTTATCGTTAATTTGCGACGCCGTTACAATGTCGGCTTCGTTTCCGATTTTTAAGATTTCCATATTCGGTTTTGCATAATTTTTCATATAAATTCCTCCTATATTCTTAATCGCTCGGCAAAACACCTATGGCGGTGTTTTTGTTCCACATTGCGACAAGTTTCATGTTTTCCGCGACGATATTATCGAAATTCCATTTCGTATCGCCGAAATACCAACCGACGAATTCATACTCGTAAGCCGAGGTTTTAACGAATTTTTTTATATTCGGCTCAACGACCTTACCGTTTACGGGGTCGTAAGTTATCGTCTGTTTTTCCGCCTTTTCGCCTACTTCGCTGACGAAAGTCACCGTATAAACTTCGGGCGCCCATTTTGCGACGAGCGTTATATCCGAAACGACTTTATCGGCTTTAAAGTCCCACTTTTCGCCGCCCTTATACCAACCGCTTAAAAAGTAATGGTTTTTTGTCGGAGATTCGGGTTGTTCCGTCGTGTCGCCGCTTTTAACCTTCGTTTCGTAAATAATTTCGCCGCCCGTTTCAAAATAAACTGTGTATTGCGCGGCGGAAGTTGCCGAATCGTCCGGTATTTTTTCCGAAGCACTTGTCTTCGGGTTTTCGCTTTTGCTTTGGTCTCCCGCGTCGCCGTTATCGGAACATGCGGACAGAACGAAAACCAAAAAAAGCAAAATTACAGTAATTATCGGATATTTTTTCATCGGAATACCTTTTATGCTCCGAGCGTTACGGTAAGTCCGCTAACGTTTTCATAAGGCGTTACGATTTTATTCGCATTGTTCGTACATGCAAGCCCGACAAGCGATTTTGCTTTCACCGTGCAAGCCGTAAATTTATTTTCTTCATATTCCGGGGGATATCCGTAATATGCGCAGCTTCCGAACAAAGTGTCAATATCTGTCTTTTGAGCGTCGACCACTAATTTATTGAACGTGTTGCCATACGAGAACACGCAGGTCAACAAGCCCGATAACTTGTTGGGAGAAATCTCGGTTATACCGTCGTTTGTCTGCTTCGTCACGTTTACCTTAACGTTATCGATGGTCGCGCCTATCATACTGTATCCGAAAAGCACTTTCCCTGCGTTGTACTGATTCATGTTGAACGTTATATTTTTTATAACCGCGCCTTTGCCGATATATCCGAACAAACCGGTGCTCCAGAATGTTTCCCGTATGGATAAGTTGTTGCCGTCGAACGTTCCTCTGAATCCTAACTCACCGGTCGGGTTTTTCCATATACCGCCGCCGACGTCGTTTTCGCTCTGATACCAGTTATATCCCGACAACTCATTCTTTAACCTGTAATATCCGAATTTAACTTTATTTGCATCGAGTTTAAGAGCCGTTTTAAGCTCGTCGAAGGTTGTTATGTCCTGCGTTACGACGAGGACGCTTGCGATCACGTTGTAATATTTACCGTCTTTTTGAACGGTCACTTTCAACGGCTGCATTCCGTGCTTCTTCACGTCGGCTTTAAACTCGTCCGTAACGGTCAGTTTTCCGTTTGAATAAGTCGTGTTTTCTCCGCCAAGCGTTACCGAAAGTACTGTTGCGGAAGTATAATCTCCGAGGTCTAAAGCAAATTCCGTTCCGTTCGACAATACGATTTCTCTTTCGCCGCCGAGCGCAACTTCCTCCGCAGGGACTTCGACAGTTACGCCGAGGTAAACGGTAACCGCCTTAATTCCGGCTTTCCCTTTTAAGACAAGCGTTTTCGCGCCCATGTCGGAAGCGGTGAATCCATCTGTTATGGTAAGGACTCCGTTTTCGAACGAGAAGTCCGCAATTTCTCTGCCGTCAAGCGATACGGAAGCAATATCGGTTACGTCGGCGTTTTCCGCTCCGATCGCAAGCTCTGCCGCACTTCCGACGATTGCCGTATTGTTCGCATCGCTGTATGAACGAACGTAAGCGACTGTTATTCCTTCCACTCCGTCTATCGTGTAAAGAGATTCCGCAACGTTTGCTCTGAGGCAAAGAAGTCCGCCGATAGACTTAACGGTTACTTTAACGTTTTCGAAGGCATTTGCCTTTCTTGCATCGTAATTCCAATAACTGCAACCGAACAGCGTATCCGTTTTCCCGTCCGAATTGATTTCAACGTTTCTGTAAATCGTCGAATGACTCATAAGCGCGGTTATTATTCCGCCCTCGGTAAGATAGGAGTCAGATTCTCCGCTCTTGATGTTTATCTTAACGTTCTCGACTACGGCGTCTCTTATCGAACGAGCAAGAACGGTTCTGCCGTTCGCATAGCCGTATGCGTTTACGGTAAAGTTTTTGATGACGGCTCCTTTGCCGACAAGTCCGAATAAACCTCTCGTGAAAACAGTGCCGGTTATGGAGTGTCCCGCCCCGTCAAGAGTTCCGCGGAAGCCGTAAAGTCCGTCCACGTTCTGCCAGTTTTTATCGTTTCCGTTGTTGAATTCCGATCTGGAGTTGCCGATATCTGCCGTCAATTTATAATATCCGTAAATCGCGTATTCCGCGCTGTCGGATTTCATAAGTTCGTTGAACCGAACAACGTCGCCTATCTCCTCGGTTATTACCGTAACGGGAATGTGCAATGTATAGAATTTATTGTCTTTACCGATGAGTACGGTAAGCGTATTGTTTCCGTGAATCAACGGGGCTGCTCTGAATTCCGAATCGATATTCAAAGAATTTACGTCGTTTCCGAAATAATATCCGTTGCAGGAAATCGAATAAACCGTCGCGTCGCCGAATTCTTTAAGATCAACCGAGTTTTCTTCTCTGCCGACGAAAATTTCCTGCGTTTCTTCTAAAAACACCTCTTCGGATTCGGTAAATATAACCACTCTGATTTGTGCTTTGACGAGAATTCCGTTTACGCCTTCAAACGTAATGTTTATGGTCGTTTCGCCTAAGTTTTCACCGAATAACCCGCGGTCGTTAAATAAATATAACACGCCGTTTGCAAATTTGTATTCGGTGATTTTAACGCCTTTGCTTTCAACGCCGACAACCTTAGAACCCTTGAACCGTTCGCCCACGTTCAACTCGATGTTCGAACCTTCGACGTTTATTATGTCTGCAACGGCGATTTCGACAGTATCGGTTATTTCGCCGTCGAATCCGTAAATATCTTCAAGATATACGGGAACGTAAATTCCGTCTGTATATTGCCTTGCAAGTTCTTTTACATATTTCGCGTTGATAAGGCAGGAAGTAAAATTATTCCCGCCGAACGCGTATTGCTTATCGAAGCCAAACAAAGAATCGAGTTTGGCATTTTCGGCATGAATACTCAACTTTTTGACCGAGTTGCCCTTGAACGATTTAGTCGTAACAAGCCCTATCCCGTCAACCCCGATTCCGGGAACGCCTTCGGAAACACTTATCGTTACGTTTTCGATAAACGAGTTGAGAACATAATCGCCCATAACCGACTTGCCGGCTTCATTTACGCCGCCGCTTACCGCAAAATTTACGTTTCTTATGGTTGCTCCGGCGATGACGTAGCCGAATAAACCATGGTTACCGAGAGGCGCGGTAACTGTGTACCCGTTACCCTCAAGGATTCCGCAGAAGCCATTCCTGCCGCTGAATGAGGCTTTTGCTTCGTTTGAGAAGGAACCGAGAGTTATATCGTTTTTAAGTTCGTAGTAGCCGTAATTTCTCTCCGACGTAATCGTCAGCGCAGAGATCAGATCTTCTGCCGTGTATATATATTTCGTTACGACAAACACCGGAACTTTAATAATCTTTTTGCCGTTTTCCGAGTTTACCACAACGGTCAATTCCCTTTCTCCGTAAATATTTGCAAACTTACTTCCGTCTATGGAGTCAAGTGAATTACCGAGCGATACGTTATTGATGGATATACTTTCGACAGAACTATACGCAACGTCTCCGAGATTCAGGGTGTTAGCGGTTTTTGCAGCCTCCACCACCTGCCTATCCCCGACGACGTATTCCGTTTCGACCGGCGTATAGTCTGAAATCATAATTCTTTTTAAACTTTCAATGTCTTCATGTGACACGCCGACATAATCGGTAAGGAAACTTTCGATCGCATAAGAAAGCGTTCCGCCTTCCGCGCCATAATTGTTTTTTATCGCATTCATCAAGGCGCCGAATGCCACAAAATTGTCGTAGTCGTTCTTCATTACGCCGATTTCGGTAAAATCGCCGTTTTTAATCTCGCTTCTGTATCTCAGTCCGGAAACAGTTGAAAAACTTGTCAACTCGTAATCTCTGATCAGATCGGCTTCGCTTACACCGAGAAGACCGTTAATCAGAAACGCCACGGTACCCGTTCTGTCTGCGCCCGCGTTACAATGTATATAGACAGGATAATTACGCTCGTCTGCAAGAACTTCGAAAATGCTTTTCAAAGAGCGTCTCATTGCATTTTCATTCCTTACCGCATTACCCGTCGCATATGACAGGCGGCGCGCGTCGTTCTTATTCTCCGTCGAATCAGCCGGCGTGTTTCCGTCATGCGGCAAAGCGTTCCAGACCGACGGTTCCAGAATATCGGTATATTGACCGATCGTATATTTATAGTACGGAAGCGACGCGTCTACAAAATTCACCGTCTGATCGGCGTCATCTTTGCCCTGCGCCCTGAGATCTATTTCCGTTTTGATTTTTAAGTCGTCTTTAAAAGTTTTCAGCCCGTTCTCAGTTAATTTATTATCGCCCCAATTACCATATCCGTTAAGTTGGTTTCCGCGATATATTTTCCCGTAATTGACAAAAGAGCCGTCCGCATTCCAGCCTCCGAGATCTCTTATATTCGAAGTTCCCTCGGCATAAATCAGACGAACGGAAAGATCTTCCGTCTTAAAAACGGAAGTGTCCGACATGTCGAATCTATCGCCTGCAACTTTCCAATAATATGTCGTAGACGGCAGTAAGTTATAAATGTCGAGTTCCCTCGTAAAACCCGAAACGACATACGACGTTGCGTTATCGAAATTTTCGTTATCGGCAATGTAAATCGTATATCTCACGCTTCCGTTGCCGTTCCAGGCAAGTTTTACAGGTAACGCTCCGAAATCTTTTGCCACCTTATCCTGCGGTAAAGCGGCTATCTGCTCCGAAACGTCAGAGGCAGAAAGATATTCCCTTATAGCATCATCGACAAGTTTAACATTGCCCGCCTCGGGAATTTCTTTAAGAACGATTTTTTCATCTTTGATTTCGCTCGAATCTTCCGAATCGCCGGGGTCTTCGGAATCGTCAGGATCAAACGGGTCCGAAGGCGAAGCAGAAGGATCGCCCGATACTCCTCCGCCACCGCCCGCGCAAGCAACCGTGCACGTCAAAGTAATGACCATAACGAAAACAAGAAGCATCGCCGCTAAAATTCTGCATTTTTTCAGATTTTTCAGATCGCCTGACAACATTTTTTCTTTCATTTTTCCTCCGTTATCGATTTACATGCCCCTTTCTTCTTATGAAGAGAAGCGATTCATATTATTAAATGTTTATTTATAGCCGATAAAAGTGTTCCTTTCGTCGAAGACGAAAGGAAGGGTACCCTTCCTTTCGTCGAAGACGAAAGGAAGGGTACCCTTCAATTTTTCCGATTTTAAGCCGTATTTTGGGTCACATCCTACATTTAATCGTTAGACAATCACGGAGCGAGACTATACCTTTATACCCAAAATGCGCGTAGTATCATATATTAATGTCGACGATTTTTTAATAATTTTACTCGCAAAATCCCGATATTATCCCATTGCAACACTTGCATTATACACCACAATGTGATATAATTATTGTAAAATTCAATCAAGTTTTTGCAGAATCCTATCAATATGAAGAAAAAGAACCAAAATTATCCCGTAAAACTTAATAAACATACAAATCCGTTTTATTCGCTTAACAACGTTTCCGCTTTCTCTCAGGGGTTTGCCTATTATCATAACCGCTCTTACCCGATCCTGATGCACTCTCACGACTATTACGAACTAAACGTGGTTACATACGGTGAATGCAGGCACTACGTTAAAAATAGAAATCACGCTGCAAAAGCCGGAGATATGTTTATGATTCCGCCGTACACCGAACACGGATATTGGGCGAACGACGAAAAAACAAAAATTTTCCATCTTATTATAAGGAACGACTTGTTGAATGATTATAAAAAACAACTCGATCACTACCCCGGAATGAAAATATTATTCGAAGTCGAACCGCAAATCCGACAAGCATTTAATAATCTTTCGCTTAACATAAATATTTCCAAAGAACTTCTGAACGATTTTGTAAGCGATTTCGACGAACTTATCGACATAGATAATAAAAAGGACGAAGACGATAACATAATGTTCGATCTGAAAACCGTATGCCTTTTGTGTAAACTCGCAAAGTTGATTTCGCAAAGATATGCATCGACGGTCGAAACGCGCGACAACACAGCCGACTATATAATTTTAAAAACAACACAATACATGGAAGAAAATTACGCCTCGAAAATCGCCGTGGACGATTTATCTAAGATAGTAAATATGTCAACGTCGAATTTCTTCAGGTACTTTAAAAACGTTTTTAATACGTCGCCTATGGAATATCTTAAAAAAATCCGCATTGCTCACGCCACCACCATGCTTTCGTCAACGGACAAACCGATATCTTTTATAGCGCAGGAATGCGGATTCTTCGATCAGTCGCATTTTACCAATGTATTCAAACAGTCCACGAATATGAAGCCGAAAGAATTTCGTCAGAAATCCCAGAACAAAAGCAAATAGTTTTTTTATAACGGTATAAATCCAATTGTCAACATTGTCTATTAACAAAAAAGCACAAGACCTACTAAATCTTGTGCTTTTTATGTTTTGTAGCTTTTTCGTACTACAAAGATGGCTATCACATAAGATGAATGGCAACGGCATTTCACAGTAATATTTTTTACCTTCCGCACCTATCTTCTCATCGTAGCAATTATCATCTTAAAAGATTTTATATAAAGTCTCGCAAAAGCACTCTACGAACAAATATTCGTATGTTATAATAAATCTAACTCATTATGAGTTTATGTGTCGCGCCATAAGAAAAGGCGTTGTCTGGTGTGAAGATATTGCCCGATCGTTCGTTCTCTTTCGGGAAATCGAATAGGTATAATTACCGTCGTTTACCATAGAGTTGCTATTAAGTGTAGCATTTCCGCGACGGGCGTTGAAATCGTTAAAAAAGAGAGATTTCAGCGTGGGTTTTATTGTTGTACGATTTTTCAGATAAAATCGACCAAAAATTAAATAATCGGGATTAAAATCCGTGCGAAGAACGAGCCTATAAAGGCAACCGAAATCGCACGGATTTTTTTATCTACGGATACAAATCGGAGATGCATTATGTAACGAAAACTAAAACTTAATACGTGCATTTTAAGTCGGTGATAGAAAAATATCAGCGGCTTTTTTGTTGTCTTTCAGGAGGTAAAATAATGACAAATTACAATCGATATTGCCCGCCATAGCGGGAGAAAACTTTGGAAGCAAATACGAAGGGAAACAAAAGGCTTATGAGCAAAGTGTAGCCCACTGCGTCGCAACTCGCTCTTTTATCCGCACCGCCTTTCGGCGGCGCGGGCTTTTGAGTTGCCAAAGAAGATAATTTATCGTTCGGCAATATTCCGAAAGCGAACGCCGATTCGCACCACATTTTAATTCGCGCCTGCGGAAAAGGTAACCCCGTCGTTTCGGGCAACGAAGTTACCGTAAACGGAAAACATTATTTCGTAAATTCTTAATTTGCAATAATTTTTTATAATTTGAAATTTTAACCATCAATAAAAAGTTTAAATTCCTACGCGTATAATGCGTAGGAATTTGCTAAGTGTTTGTGTACAAGCCGGGGGGCTTCGCTTCGCGAAAGAAAATCGCCCGGCGATTTTCCGAACCCGCCGGTTTCTCTTCCCAAAAGCGGCGGCAAACCTGAAAAAAGACTTGCCGTGCGGCAAGTCTTTTTTTGGTGTGTCCGCCGGGGCTCGAACCCGGACCGGGAGCGTCGGAGGCTCTAATGGTATCCAATTCCACCACGGGCACATTTTTCGGTACTTCGGGCACAATTTCGCCTTTCGGTAAACCTTTTTCCTTTTTCTCTATCTATTTTACTCTTTTTCGCTTTATTTTTGCAAGCGTTTATGCTATAATATTCTTAAATTTTTCAAAAAATTTTTCGCCTGCGCGATTATTGCGCATTTTTTCCTGCATTCATCGCCTGAAAAACAGCTAAAAACAATCAAAACATACAATTTCGGAGTATCTTTATGCAAAAAACAGTAGTAGTAGGCATGAGCGGCGGGGTGGACAGTTCCGTTGCCGCCCTGCTTTTAAAACAACAAGGCTATAACGTCATCGGGCTGTTTATGCGCAACTGGGAAGAAACCGACGAAAACGGCGTATGCACTGCCGCCGACGATTACGCAGACGTGCGCAAAGTGTGCGCCGTCATCGATATCCCCTATTACACCGTAAATTTCGCCAAAGAATACCTCGACCGCGTTTTTTCGTACTTTCTGGCCGAATACTCCGCGGGAAGAACGCCGAACCCGGATGTGCTCTGCAACCGCGAAATCAAGTTCGGACCGTTTCTTCGCGAAGCGAAAAAACTCGGCGCCGATTATATCGCCACGGGGCATTACTGCAAAATTTCCCACGAAAACGGCGTGCATCTTCTGCAGAAAGCCGCCGACCGGAACAAAGACCAGACGTACTTTTTGAATCAACTTTCGCAGGAACAGCTGAAAGACGTGCTTTTCCCGCTGCAGGATATGCAAAAGCCGGAAGTCCGCGCGATTGCCGAAAAATACGGACTTGCCACGGCAAAAAAGAAAGATTCCACGGGCATATGCTTCATCGGCGAGCGCAATTTCCGCAAATTTTTAAGCGGCTATCTTCCCGCCAAGCCCGGTAAAATTCTCGACCTTTCCGGGAAAGAAGTAGGCGAACACGAGGGGCTGATGTACTACACTCTGGGGCAGCGCAAGGGCCTGTACCTCGGCGGCATGAAAGGCGAGAAAGAAGAGGGCAGATGGTTTGTGGTAAAGAAAGATCTGCCAAACAATATCCTTTACGTTTCCCACGGCGACGAATCGCACCTGTATTCCGTTTCCTGCGCGGTGAGCGGCATGAACTGGATTCCCTCTTCGCCCGTAGCCGAGCGCGGCAGGACGTTCGATTGCTATGCGAAATTCCGCTATCGCCAGCCCGATCAGGCGGTGCACGTTACCGTAAAAGACGACGGCGGACTGCATATCGATTTTAAAGAAAAACAGCGCGCCGTAACCGAAGGACAGTTCGCCGTATTATACGACGGCGAAAATTGCCTTGGCGGCGGCACTATCGACAGCGCGGAATATCCCGATTAAACATTCTTTCCGCAATTTCCCGCCGCCAAATAAAAGTGGCGGCAAATCGGCACTATCGACAGTGCGGAATATCCCGATTAAACATTATTCTTTTGCAATTTCCCGCCGCCAAATAAAAGTGGCGGCAAATCGGCACCATCGACAGCGCGGAATATCCCGATTAAACATTACCCTTTCCGCAATTCCCCGCCGCCAAATAAAAGTGGCGGCAAATCGGCACTATCGACCGCGCGGAATATCCCGATTAAACATTACTCTTTCCGCAATTTCCCGCCGCCAAATAAAAGTGGCGAAACACGCGTTCGACGCGCCTATACCCCGTACGAACCGAATTTAATGACATCCCCCGCACGTGGCGCAATGCCCCGTGCATTTTTTTGTCTGTTTTCCCGTAGCGGAATACATTTCTCCCGAATAATCTCGCTGCGTTTCTCCGCCGCAATCGGGGCACACCACCGTATCCGTGTGCGATTTCACCAACTCTTCGAAACGCTTTCCGCATTTTTTGCATTTGTATTGTAAAATCGGCATTTTTACCACCTCTTTTTCTTCTTTCGAGCGCCGCTTCCGCGCGCACCGTACCGCGATAATACGCATATTATACTCCTTTTTCCCGAAAAACGCAAGCGTTCGGCGCCCGCCTCTGCCCGGCCTATTTATGGCTTTTTATACAATCGCTTCGCCGTTTAAAAACGAGGCAAACAACCCCGATACGTCCACGCCGGAACGTTCGAACGCCGCCACCGGATCCGCAGGCGCCGCAATTTTGTACGCGCATGCCTTTACATACGCCCTCAACGCTTTTTCCACCGTCTTTTTCCCCACCGATTTTTCCAGCGCCGAAAACAGCATCAGCCCTTTATCGTACGCAATCGCGCGATATTCGTAGTCGCCCGCGTAATCGCCGAGCGGTCGGCTCATCCGCGTATCCGTGCCGTGAAACACCCGCGAATACACGCTGTAATACGCGTGATATTCCCGTTCCGCCGAACGGATCAACGTTTCTTTATCGATGCCGTACTGCTTGTATTCGCCGAAAAAGCACGCCGCCGAATACTCCGCCGCGCCCTCGTCCTGCCACGCCTCTTCAACGGCGTTGCTGCCCACCAGCGCGTACCACCACTGGTGCGCCGTTTCATGCGCCGTCGCGTATATTTTCTCTTCTTCCGCAAGTCCTGCGGCAAGAAAAGACAGCGCCGGATATTCCATCCCGCCGTAGCAGAAGCCCGTCTGCGCCACGGAATACGTTCCGTAGGGGTATGCCCCGTAGCTTTCGGAATAATATTCCAGCGCCTCGCGCGCCGCGCCCAACGTTTTCTGCGGTTCGGCGTCGTCGATATAATAATATTTCACCGCAGCGGTGGCATTTTTCGAAGTTTTCGCTTTACATTCCGCCACTTTGAATTTTTCGGAACACACAAACGCGAAATCGCGCATGTTTTTCCCTTCGTAACGGCAGGTTTTCAGCCCGTTTACCCCCGTTGCCGCCGAAATTTCCCGTCCGGAAGCCGCCACCGCGTAATTTTCGGGCAACGTCAGCGAAACGTCGTAATCCGCGCAGTCCGAAACAAACGGATCTCCCTCGGATGCGTACACGTTTTCGTAAAACCCGTTGCCGTATACCCCGCAGAGAATCGGATAAAAATTACCGAGATTCACCGCGTGTTCCGATACGCCGAAACGATGATTCGCCGCAGGCAGGGTGGCGACGAACGAGATTTTCAGCGTAACTTTTTCGCCCGTTTGCAACGACGACAACAACGAAACGCAAAGCAGATTGCAATCTTCGCCCTCGATCGCCCATTCTCCGCCGCCCTCTACGCCAAGAATTTCAATCTTTCCGTACGATTTCCCCGCATAGTACGCCGATGTTTCCATGCTTTCGGAAACAGGCTTATATACGGCGTCCTCGCGATACGCGTTCGGGTACAGATTGAATTTAAGCTCCGCGGGCGCGCTGTCCCGACGGTTTTCGTACGCAAACGTTTCTTCGCCCGTCAACGTGCGCGTTTCCGGGTTGTAAGCCAGCCGTAATTCGTAAAAAGCCGGCGCGGACTCCTCCGTTTTTTTGCACGCCGCGCCCCACGGCACAAATACGGCGGCAAAAATCAGACACAGCAAAACGCGCAGTTTTTTCATAAAAAATAACCTCCCGAAAAACTTCTTCGGCAGGTTATTGTATGCCGCGCACGCGGCGTTTATGCCGCGCGGCTTCTTTTCCGTTTTAACGGAGTTCCGAAAAGTATGCCGTCGGGCGCATTTACTTTTCTTCCATCGTGAGATACTTCGAAGGGTCTACGGAATCGCCGTCCTCAATCGTTTCGAAATGCAGGTGCGCGCCCTCTTTGTATTCCGCGCCGGTAGCCGCAGCCACAACGGCGATTTCCTGCCCGCGCGTTACGCTGTCGCCCACGTTCAGCCCCGCGGCAACGTCCACGTATTCGTATACGGTACGCACGTCGTTCGCGTGTCTGATAACGATTTTCCCGCCGCAGAGCAAATCGGAAGTATACACTTCTTCGATAACGCCGTCGTCGGCGGCAAACACCTTATCTCCCGCCGTTGCGGCAAAATCGATTCCGTCGTGCAGGTGATAGCAATTCAGCGTTTTATTGTAGTAAAATCCGTACAGGTTCAACGAATTCATATCCGCCACGGGCGCGTAGAATCCGTCCGGTTTTACAACGGGCGCGGGTTCGTCGGGCTTGTCCGGTTCGGAAGGAGCCGCGGGCTCGTCGCCGCCGGGCGTTACGATTTCGCCGGGATCGGGTATGCCGGCAATATCGTCTTCTCTGCCGGAAAGCGCCACCGCCGTAATTACGATTGCCGCCGCCAGCAGCACGGCGATACAGCCGAGCACCGCATAAAAATACGATTTCGAGCCTTTCTTCACTGCTTTTTCGCTTTGTTCTTTCATTATGTTTTTATCTCCTTTTTGGTTTCGGTAGTACGGTTATTGCCCGTTTTTACCCGTTTTATACAGCCGATTTCTAAAAATTTTTCATTTATTCCGCCGCACCGCTTAATACCCGCCGAAAACAAGCGGCACGCCGAGTATCGTTTCTCCGCCGCGGAACACCACTTGCAGATTGACGAAACAATCCCCTATTTTTTTCGCGCGCGCCGCGCCGATTTTATCGGAATAACAATAATACGAAACAGCGCCGCCCGCCTCTTCCGTAAAACGCACTTCCACGTTCAGCTTCTTTGAAACCGCGTTTAAAATTTCTTCGCGCGAAGCCGAATTTTCCGCAGAAAATTCGTATACGGCAGCCTCGCCGCGCACGGCAAAAAGCTGCAGAAAATCGGGGTTATCCGTAAAACAGCCGCTCGATGAAGCGGAATACAGCGTATACACTCCGCGCTTTTTCGAACCGCCCTCGCCGCCGCGAAAAACCCCGCCGAGCTGAAACGCAAACGGCAGCGCGAAAATACCAACCAGCGCCGCCGAAAGCAGCGCCGCGAACAACGCGCGCAGATATACGATTGCCGAACGAATAAATTCCGCCATATTTTTCCTTTCTCCTTTCCGCGAAAGTTTACGCCTCGGCGCCGTTTTTGTGCGGCAACCAAACGCCGGAAAAGATTATATCCCGATTCTCAAAAAATATACGCTTTGCATATAATATAAAAAATCGATTGTTTTGCATTGAAAAATCGATAAACAAAATAGCGAAAAACGCTTGCGTTCTTGATTGAAAAATTATATAATAAATAATACAAAACAAAAGCGATACGCCGCCCCCGCAAAAAGCCGACGGCGTTACGAAAGACAGAAAAAGACAGAATTTATCATTTTTTGGCTTAATGCAACACTATTTTTAGAAAAATATGGAAAGGAGTACCCAAAACGCTTGCGCATTTTACAAAAGCAAGGTATAATGAAGATACAAAAAGCCTTAAGGAGGAAATTTATGACAGGCAAATTAAAAACTGTTTTTGTATCTCTTTCCATGGCATTTCTGTTTCTGCTTGCCTGCGCGTTCCCCATGCTCGGCGGGTTTAACGCGGCGGCGGCGGAAAACGACAAACCGACAAGCGGACACCTCTACTATTTCAGCGACAGCACGGAAAGCGCCGCACGGTGCCGGAAATTCGTTTCCGACGGACTGATAAACACGTATACGTTGTATTATTACACGACTAGTACATTTACCGATACTTTCAGAGCAAACTTTACAGAAGGCGACTATAGCGGCATTTCAAATTCCTACGTCATCTTCGAAATGACGTCCGCCGAGCTTCCGACAGAAACCGACAACGGCTCGACAACGCTTTTCACCGACGTTCTGGAAAATTTCTTCAGCTATTTAAAAACAAACGGCTGCAAAATTATGTTTATCAGCGCCACCGACGAAGCGCGCTATGTCCATTATAATGATTTTTTAGATTACGTTGATATACATGTTAAAACGGATATTTTCTTTAAGTTTATCACCAGCGTATTATATCATGCAGCTCAGGATTGCGAAAACGGCGGACTTCTTTGTGGAACTACGTTTTTCTTAGACGCCGGACTAATCGATTACGAAAATTCACAGCCCCTCTCTCAATCCGTTTTCGGGTATTATTTTATACCGTATTTAGCAGGAATGTATCAAGATGAACTTAACGGAGAACCCGTTTTTCTTTCGGACTTCATCGCACGGAAAAATATAAAACTTTTCTGCAACACCACAGGAGCAAACTATCTGGACTTGATTTACAAAGACAGTTATTCTCGCACGACAAATGCAAGCGATTTATACGATGCCGCTTCCAACCCATTTTATTGCGGTGCGGGCACCAACTGGAAGGGGGAAGCGTATACGGAAAACTGGCTGTATGAAATGTGCGAAATGCAGGGCATGCTCGACAATTATTTCCCCGTATATTTTTATGGTTCCAACGCATACCCTACCGAGAATGTTCCGGCAAATCTTTGTACGGCGGGACAGATTGACCTCACCGCAATCTACACCGATTTCATTTCGGGCGCAGATATGACTCCTTACAATAACACATCCGGCAGATGCGTGATAACGCACTCCCCCTCGCAAGCAAGTGAGGAAGGCTGGTTGATTGATATATTAGATTACGATTTAGATTACGAATGGAATTTTTTCATTGAAAGAATACAAGTTATTAAGCAGATAGACGAACCACCGCTTAATTTCATTCTCGATATTTAACGCACATCGTTAAAATATACATTGACGAAAGCGTGCGGAACATTTTTTCAAATAATCCGCACGCTTTCTGTATATTCTTTATCGTTTTTCCGGAGGGTATTTTTATGCAAAAACTTATAAAAACAGTCCTTATCCCTATTTTTTTCATACTTTCTGTTGCGGCTTTTGTTTCCTGCAAAAAAGCAGAAGCAATTCTTCCACCCGAAAATATCCGCGTGGAAAACGATTATCTCTTCTGGGACGAAGCCCTTCACGCCGAATGGTATCTTGTGGATATCGACGGCACCGAATACGAAGCCGATACAAACAGCCTGAATCTCTTTGAAATTACCACCGAGCCGAAATCATCCTATCAGATAAGAATTAAAAGTTGCGGAGACGAAACCGTTAATTATAAAAAATCAGAATGGTCGGCACTCTGCGATTATCGGAGAGAAAAGCAACCTTTTCTGTTTCAGTCTATCAATAACAATACGGAATATCAGATCAAAGCGGTTGAGCCTGAAAGTTTAAACGGGTCAGTAATTCTTCCGGCATACTTTAACAATAAACCTATTACAAAAATTATGTCCTGCGCATTTAAAAACGCCGTTAACGTTACCGCCGTCAAACTTCCGTACACCATAGCGGAAATAGGCAACTCCGCTTTTTATAATTGCACCGGTTTACAACGCATAGAATTGCCTGACGGTCTTAAAGAAATTCCACTTGAATCTTTTTATAATTGCGCCGCTTTAACCGAAATCAATCTTCCCAGAGTGACAAAAATATCGACTTCCGCTTTTTATAAATGCTCGTCATTAACGTCGTTACATATTCCGCAAAGCGTTCGCGAAATCGGAAACTGCATTACGGCTTACTGCAAAAATCTTACTTCCCTTACCGTTGATGAAAACAATCTGTTTTACGAAAGCGAAGGAAATTGTATAATTAAAAAATCAACGCACACGATAATCGCGGGCTGCATCGCCAGCGTTATCCCGCAAAGCGCAAAAACAATAGGTCCTTTAGCGTTTTGCGGTTCTATGCCGGAGCCTTTCGTAATTCCCTCCAATATAGAAAAATTAGAACTATGCGCTTTATCTACGTATTCCGGAAAAACTTTGGTCATTCCGGCAAGCGTTACCTATATAGATTATGAATTTATCGGCTATTGTCCGAATCTTACGCAGATTACGGTAGCCGAAAACAACCCCGTTTATAGAAGCGAAGGAAACTGCATTATCGAAAAAGCTACAAACACGGTGGTAAAAGGCTGCAACACAAGCGTAATTCCGCAAGGCATTAAAGCAATCGGTCCCTGCGCTTTCAAATGGTTTCAGGCGGAAGAAATCGTCATCCCTCACGGGGTAGAAATAATCGACGAGGAAGCTTTTCTCGAATCTACTGTAAAAAAAGTAGTTTTGCCTGATACACTTACGGAAATTCGTGGATCTGCCTTTAAAGAATGCCATTCTCTGGCAGAAGCAGCCCTACCTTACGGGTTAACAAAAATCGGTTCCGAGGCTTTTTACAAAACCAACCTGCAATACGCGGATATCCCGGAAACGGTGAAAGAAATCGGTACAAAAGCCTTCGCTTCGCACAGTTTTCTTACCGTAATACTGCCTTCCTGCGTTGAAAAAATCGGAAACACAGCCTTTATTAACGCAATCACTTTCGTAAACGCAACAAAGCGGGAATGCGAAGCAAAAAGCGGCTGGGCTATATATACAATTATGGGGACAGGAGCTCCCTGGCACAACAGCAACGCCGTTTATGAGTGTACCTTCGCCGACGACGAAAACGGAAAATATTTATATTCCTGGAAGTACACCTTCGAAACCGATGAAGAAACAGGCGAAACTTCCTATTTTTCCGGCTTAGCCGAAATAGGCATTCCTTTTCGCAAAGGCTACAGATTTCTCGGTTTTTCCACAACGGAAGGCAGCAGCGTTCCCGATATTGTGCCCGCAAAGTTTCTTAATCATGAGGAATTTTTAACCGCTTTCGATTTTCAACAATTAAAAAATTATAAGAACGGCACCGTGTTCTATTCCGTTTGGGAAGCCTCAGAAACCGCCGAAGAATAGAACAGCAATAGCACAAGCAAAAAAACAGCCCTCGTCGCACGGAACTTTCCGCCGCGGGGGCTGTTGCTTTTTGTTTTTTATCGCTTTCAGTTCAATACGTCGGGCGATTCAAACGATTTCGACGGCTGCTCGCCTCTGTCCTCGGGGAACATCGTTCCCGCCGGAATTACGGGCAGAATCAACGGATTGATAAACGCGTTTGCCGTAAGCGAAGAAACCACGGCGCGAAGATACGGGTACACAATTTCCGTAGTGGAAATCGCCAGCACCTGACGATCTTCGTCGGTATTCACGTCCTCCGCTTCGAAAATCCCCACAAGACGCGCTTTCAGATTAAACGGCTTGGGTTCCGCTTCGGTAGATTCCACCTTTACTTCCAGCGCAACGAAGTACAATTTATCGTTTTCCTGCACCTTTCTGATCGTGCGCGAAAACTGCGGTTTGATTTCGAATTTCGTGTTCCTGTCCATTTTAATGCGGTTCACGGTGTAGTTGAGTTCCTCTGCGGTAATCCCTCTTAAAGCATACTTCATATTAAAAAAGCCTTCCTTACTGTTTTTCGGTTGCGCCGCCTTACCTAAGGCAACGGTTCCGTTCTGTGAATATTATAGCAGTTTTTGCAGGCGCTGTCAAGCATTGCGGCGCACGCCGCGGCGAAAAACCGACCGCAAAGATGAAATATTTGTTGATTCTCTTGCTTTTTGCGGCATTTTATGTTATAATCGGTTTAGCACACCGAGGCAAAACCATAAAAGGAGAAACCTGATGTTAGAAGTAGTACATTTAACAAAAATTTACAAAGCCAAAGGCGGCGTGGAAACCAAGGCGCTGAACGACGTTTCCGTACGCTTTCCCGAAAAAGGCATGGTATTTCTGCTGGGCAAAAGCGGCAGCGGCAAATCCACGCTTTTAAACGTATGCGGCGGACTCGATTCCCCCACGTCGGGCGAAATCATCGTAAAAGGTCGTTCCAGCAAAAACTTTTCGCAGAGCGATTTCGATTCTTACCGCAATACTTTTATCGGGTTTGTGTTTCAGGAATACAACATTCTCAACGAATTCACGGTAGAAGATAATATCGCGCTCGCCCTCGAACTGCAGGGCAAGCCGAAAGATAAAAAAGCCATCAGGCAGCTTCTTGACGACGTGGATTTAAGCTCGTTCGCAAAGCGCAAACCCAACACGCTTTCGGGCGGGCAGAAGCAGCGTATCGCCATCGCCCGCGCGCTGATCAAACACCCCGAAATCATCATGGCGGACGAACCGACGGGCGCGCTGGATTCCGCCACCGGAAAACAGGTATTCGACACGCTGAAAAAGCTTTCGAAAACCAAGCTGGTTATCGTGGTATCGCACGACCGCGATTTCGCGGAAGAGTACGGCGACAGAATCATCGAACTGAAAGACGGCAAAATTTTATCGGACGTAACCAAAGAAGAAGCCGCGGCTAAGGCGCTGGGGGCAAACCTCGAAATCATCGGCGAAAACACCCTTTCGGTAAAGAACGGCGCGGCGCTCACGCAGCAGGATTATCAGTACATTTACTCTTTTTTATCGCGCAATAAAAACGCGATTATTTCAAGCGGCGAGAAAGAAATTTCCGATTTCAAAAAAGTAAGCCACATCACCGAAAACGGAGGGAAAGAATACTTTGCCGAAACGGACGAAAAGCAGATGCCGAAGAAAGAATACGACGGCAAAAAGACGAAATTCATCCGTTCGAAGCTGCCCATGCGGCACGCGTTCAGAATCGGCGTTTCGGGTTTGAAATCCAAGCCGTTCCGTCTGATTTTCACTATTCTGCTCTGTTCGGTAGCGTTCATCATGTTCGGGCTTTTCTCAACATTGATGCTGTACGATAAAAACGAAACGCTGTACCAGACTTTAAACGACGCGGGCGTAAGCGTGCTGCACGTAAACAAAGTGTATCAGGTCCGCTACACTTACTCTTACGGCGACGGAGATTCTTACAGCGGCACCGAAGAAAGGCCCACGCGCATTACGGAGCGGGAAGTGCAAACCATCGCCGGAACATTCGGCGAAGCGTTCGGCGTATATCGGTTCGACGGTTCTATTTCCGATATGAAAATCACCGAACTCGGCAACTACTATTACTTTGTGCTGGGCTATCCCTCTTTAAACGCAAGCAAAATTTCTTACGTATCGTACCTGCCCGAAACGTCTGCGTTGCGCTCGCGGATCGTATGCGGCGCATACCCCGTAAACGACGACGAAATCTGTATATCCACATATACCGCGTCGGCAATGATCGCGGCAAAGAAATTCGAAACCGTCGCCGATCGGAACGCGTTACTCGGCAAAGAAATATCTTTCGATGGAGATACGTCGAAAACTTATAAAATCACAGGCATTTTCGATAGCGGCGACAGCCTTCTCGAAGCGCGCTATGCGGAATACAAAACCAAAGCGGTAAAAAATTCTTCTTCGAAAGAAGAACTCAAAAACGTGCAGGCGATGACCACGCAGATTCAGGACGGCTATCATCAGATTGCGTTTTTCAACGAAAAAACCGCAGAAAATTTACGTCAGTCCAACTCGGATAACAACGGCAATAAAAATTACTACGATAATTTTAACTCGTCGTACTCGGCAACCACTACGAACGACTTGTCCTCTTACGTAAACTTTCAAGCCCTTTCCGTTCTCAACGCGCCCGACGTCGTCTGGTCGCACGGCAAATCTTCCGTATCCGATAACGAAGCGGTATTATCGAAAGCGGCGTTTTCAAATTTCATGTTTTCGGTAAGAAACAATAAAGACGCTCTTGTGTCAGACGCCTATAGCTATTTGTTCGAGAACGGCTATGCGCAGTACGGCGACCGCATTTCCGCATGGCTTTCCGGCACGGATACTCCTTCCGCCGAAGAACAAGCCGCCTACGACGCGCTCGTCTCTTTCGCTTCCGCGCCCGAATATGCCGAAAATTTGAAGTACGTAAAATTTTTCAATAAAAAAATAACGTTATTCGGCGACGAACAAACGGCAGAACAATGGTTCGACTCCGCGTCGCAACAATCCTACGACGTATTCCTCCCCGACGGTTCTTACGAAAAGAAAGATTTAGACGCCGATCAGATTCGCAGCGTTTATTCGGCTTTATTAACCGCTTTCGACGGCGAAGACATTTTCCTCTCTTCGAAAGTAGTGATGAATTACAATTCTTCCGTTGTGGAAAGCTCCGCAAAACAACTTCGCGTCGTCGGCATTTGCTACGATTACGATTCTTACGGATTCATGCTTCTTTCCGACAACGATTATACGACGTTTAAAACAATTTCCGACGAAAACACGCAGACCAAGCGCACGGAAGAAACAAAATACACCGAACCGACAGACGCGAAATACGACGTCGTTTTCCTGTCCTACTCTTCGGCGCACCGAAACGCCTTATCCATGTTTTCTTACGAATACGGCAACGATGATTCCCGGTTTTCTATCGGCAACGCCGAAGGACAATCGCTCGAAATGGTAAACCTCATCGTTGAAGATCTGTCCAAAGTCTTTATGTGGGCAGGCATCGTGCTTGCGGCGTTCTCGATGCTGCTGCTTTCGAATTTCATTGCCACGTCCATTTCCTACAAGAAGAAAGAAATCGGTATTCTTCGCGCGGTGGGCGCGCGCGGCGCCGACGTATTCAAAATTTTCTATTCCGAATCGTTCGTCATCGCGCTGATCTGCCTTGTTCTCGGCATCGCGGGCAGCGTCGCGGGATGCAATTTGATCAATAGCGAAATCAGCGAAACTCTCAACGCCTCGATCTTCGTATTCGGCGGCACGTCCGCATTGATACTGCTTGCCATCGCGGCGGTTACTTCGGCAATCGCCACGTTCCTGCCGGTATTCACCGCGGCAAAAAAGAAGCCCGTGGAAGCCATCCGGGCGTTGTAAAAAAACATCAAACCGCATACAAAAGCACAGCAAAATCGTCCTACGGCATTTTTCCGCAGGACGATTTATTTTTTTTAATGTCTTGTCCCAAGGCTTCCCCTTGCCTTATCGTGCTTGCGCACAATGACGCAAAAATTGTCTGCCTTGTTCCAAGGCTTCCCCTCGGGGGGAGGCTCTGCCCGATAGGGCGGTGGTGAGGGGCAGTTCCGTTTACGACGCCAAAAAAAATCAAAAATAAAAAAGCCCCGTTTTTTGAAAAACGAGACTTTTTCATACCACAATTTAATAAAAGTTTTTTCTGATTTGCGTAAGTTAATGAATACTCACGTTTTCGAGCTGACCTTCAAAATGCGTGAGCACGGGCGAACCGTTTACCGCACTGCGTATTTCAGAAATTTCCGAATCGCAAAGATAGCCCTTGATATCAATCGTATTGCGCACATTTCCTTCCACATTAAAGCAACCAATATACTGCAAAAAACAATCCTATTTTTTTATTGATTCGTTCTCCCTGTTCATTTTTTATATTTATAAAACCGATTACGGCTTTTTTTTAATATTTACTACAACAAAGCCGCTTTGATATTTTCGTAGGCGATTTTTCGCGCGAGCGCGATTGCCGCGGCTGCGTCGTATTCGCCGTTTTCCGTCTTTTCGCCGATGAACGACGATAATATCCGCCGATAAAAATCAAACCGCACGTACGATGAAAACGATCTGCTGTCCGTAAGCATGCCGTACTGCGTGCCGAGCGCCGAATATTCCGCCGCCGTTTCCAGTTGCCGCTTTATTCCGTTCACCGTATCGTTGAACCACCACGCCGCGCCGAGCTTCACTTGCGGAAACGCGCCCGTAAGCGAACCCAAAGCGCGTAAATCGTAATCGTTCAAGGGGTAGACAACGATTTTCGGCAAGCCGCCGAGCCGCGCGTTCTCTCTGTCCAGAATTTTCGCGAGCTTATCCGTATCGATCGCGCCGCGCATGATATCAAACCCGCTGTCCTTCCCGCATTGCCCGTATGCAACAGAATTCACGTTGCGGAACGTGCCGAAATGCAGTTGCAAAATCATTTTCCGCTTATAGCAGTTTTCTATCAGCCACACGAGATTTTCATCCGCTTCATCGATAAAATCAAAGCCGTAGTCCGCGATTTTACAACCCTTTTCCACGAAATAATCCAGCCGTTTTTCAAGCTCGCTTTTCGCCGCGCCTTCTTTAAACCGCTGATCCGCGCGGAACGTGGGGCGCACTTTTACCCCGCCTGTATCCCCGTGATTTTCCAGCGGCGAAAACGGATCGTCCGTGGTGGCGATATATTCCACCTTAAACTTCTTCAAAAGCCCTTGCACCGAAAGCGTTTTTAAGGTTTCGTTCGCTTCTTCCCATATCTCTTCCGCCGTGTCTTTATTCAGCGGCTTGTTGATCCCGAATATGCGGCTCAATTCCATTTGCGTCCACATATACACGGGATTGCCGCACAACAACGGCAGTATTTCGGCAAATTTTAAAAATTTTTCTTTATAGTCCGCCCCGCCCGTGATATACTTTTCTTCCACGCCGCAAAGCCGCATCGCGCGCCATTTATAATGATCGCCCGAAAGCCACAGCTCGCCGATATTCTCGAATTTCTTATCTTCTTTTATCGCCTTTTCATCTAAATGACAATGATAATCGATAATCGGCAAGTCTTTGATTTTTGCGTAAATTTTCTTCGCCGCTTCGTTTTCAAGCAACAATTCTTCGCCGTAATACGCTTTCATTTTTATACTCCGCTGTACGCCGAGAATCCGCCGTCTACCGGGATCACCGTTCCCGTTACAAACCCGCTCGCCGATTCGTCCGAAAGCCAAAGTAAGCACCCGATTAAATCGGAAATTTCGCCGAATTTCTTCATCGGCGTTGCCGCTAATATCTTGCCCGTCCGCGCCGTCGGCGTGCCGTCTTCGTTATATAACAGCCCGCGATTCTGATTCGTTACGAAAAAACCCGGGGCGATTGCGTTGCATCGGATACCACACGGCGCGAAATGCACCGCAAGCCACTCTGTAAAATTGCTTACGCCCGCTTTCGCCGCAGAGTACGCGGGGATCTTCGTCAACGGTCTGTATGCGTTCATGCTCGATATATTGACGATATTTCCGCCCGTCTTTACCATATCCGCCGCGAATACCTGCGTTACCAAAAACGCGCTTGTGATATTCAAATCGAATACGAATTTCAAGCCGCTTTCATCGAGCGCGAAAAAGTCTTTGATCCCCGTCGTTTCCGGATACATATACTCGTTATCGCACGTGGCTTTCGGGTTGTTCCCGCCAGCGCCGTTGATAAGATAATTCACCGCACCGAATTTTTCGTTTATCGCCGCTTTCGCCGCTTTGATATCCTCTTTATCCAGACAGTTACATTTCACCGCGAACGCGTTTTCGCCGATTTCGTCCACTACCCTTTTCGCCGCCTCGTAATTGATATCGAGCAGCGCAACTTTCGCTCCGCACGCCGCCAACGCCCGCGCAAATTCGCCGCAGATAATTCCGCCCGCGCCCGTGATGGCTATCACTTTTTTGCTTAAATCTACTTTAAACGGTACTTTGTACATTGTTGTTTCCTTCTTCTTTGTTATTATTTTTTCCCCGTTAAACAGTCGCGTGAAAGACGCGAAGCGCGCGGAAGTCGCAAGGGCGCGTACATTCCCGTACGTAACCGAGCGAACCCGTAAGCGCGACAAAGTATTTCACGATGAATGTTTAACGGACTTTTCTATTGCTTCAAAAACGCCCTGTAAATACGCCGCGCCAAGCGCCCGATCGTACAAGCCGTACCCCGGTTTCGCGTCCTCGCCCCAGATGTTTCTGCCGTGGTCCGGGCGAAGATAGCCGTCAAACCCGTTTTCTACGAGCGCTTTCACTATGGCGTAGATATCTACGTTCCCTTCCGACGTCTGATGCCCGTTTTCGTAAAAATCCGTTTCGTTTACGAACTTCAACTGCCGCAAATGCGCGAAATAGATCCGATTTGCGTACTTCGCCGCCATCTTCGGCAAATCGTTGAACCGCCCCGCGCCCAAACTGCCCGTGCAGAACGTTATTCCGTTGTGCGGATCGGGTACGGCGGCAAACAATCTGTCGTAGTCCGACTCCTTGCCTACAATGCGCGGCAAACCGAATATATCCCAAGGCGGATCGTCCGGGTGGATCGCCATATTTACACCCGCTTCGTTGCACGCAGGCATGATGCCTTTTAAGAAATACACGAGATTTTCGAACAACTTTTCGTGCGTTATCCCTTCGTACTCTTTCAATAAGCCGTTAAGCTGCTCGGATGTGTAGCTCTCGTCCCACCCCGGAAGCCGCAAATTGTGCTTATCCAACTTTTTAAAATCTTCTTCGCTGTACGAAAGCGAAGTGCTGCCGTCCGAGTGCTTATAGTACAGATTCGTGCGAAACCAGTCAAACACGGGCATAAAGTTGTAGCACACGCATTTCACGCCGACTTTGCCGCAGTTGATAATATTTTGCGCGTAGTTTGCGATAAGCTTATCCCGCGTGGGCTTGCCGAGCTTGATATCTTCGTGTACGGGAATACTTTCGATGACTTCCATTTCAAGCCCCGCGCCGTTTGCCAGCGTTTTTAAGCGTTGCAATGCGGAAACGCTCCACACTTCGCCCACGGGGACGTCGTACACCGCCGTTACCACGCCCGTCATGCCTTGTATCTGTTTGATATATTCAAGGGGGATACAATCTTTTTCCCCGTACCATCTGAATGTCAGTTTCATATTATGCCTCGCCGATTTTCACTTCTTTACCGTTGCTTTCGTATACCGCCAAAATCAGTTTCACCACTTTCGCGCCTTCTTCGCCGTTAATCCAAAATTTCTCGCCGCGCGAAACACAGCTGTAAAAATCTGCAATCAACGAATTATGTCCGCGCCCGTAATCGCATTTTCCGAAATACGTGCGGCTTTCATCGATCGCAAGCATTTTTCCGTTCGCCACGGCGCAATCGGGCAGGAGCAACACCGCGCCGTTTTCCGTTTTTAATTCCACCGTAACGGGCAGATCGCTTGCGGCGCACGAGGTGGCGAAAAAATCAAAATTCGCCTCGCCTTTGAATACCGCCGTAACCGTATCTTCCACTTCGATCGCGCGCTTATGCAGATAATTTTCGCAATTTGCGTACACTTCACTCGGAAAGCCGCAAAACCATTGCAATAAGTCCAGCGTGTGCAACGCCTGATTGATCAGCACGCCGCCGCCCTCGGTGCGCTTTTTGCCCCGCCACGCGCCGCTTTTATAATACGCCTCGTCGCGCTTCCACGATACGCTGCCGTGCGCCGAAAGCACTTTTTTATCTTTTAAATACTCTTTAACGGCGATACTCGAAAAATTGTAGCGGTTTTGCAGACACACGCCCAGAATCCCGCGCGAATTTTTTTCGGCTTCGAGAATTTCGGAAATCTCTTTGTGCGATATGCAAAGCGGCTTTTCGCAAAGCACGTTTTTGTTCTTTTTCAACGCGTAAACAATCATCTCGGCGTGAAGATAGTGCGGCGTGCAGATATGCACTACGTCGAAATCGCCCTCGTCGATCATTTTTTTATAATCGGCGTATTTTTTTACGCCCTGCAAATTTTTGATTTTGTTTTCATCGGTATCGCACACCGCCGTAACGCGTATATTCAGCTCCGCAAGTACTTCGAGATGCACTTTGCCGATTACGCCGATACCAATCACCGCCGCTTTCATTTGTTTTTCCATTTTACCGTACGTTCTATTGTTTTACGGGCGGAGTCCAGATCCCGCCGCCGTTTGCGCCGCCGCCTGCATAGAAGCAAGTTTATCCATTCCGCTCTCTTTCAGCTTGTTGTATTGCTTCCGGTTTTCAAGCCCGGACGAGCATTCCATACCCTTTAAAGCTCTTTCATTTATCGTTTAATAAAACCTTCTGTCGTTTCTTCGTAGCCTTGTTTTTTTAATAAACTTTTCAGCGCGTTCACCGCGAAATCAAACGCTTCATCGTTCGTGTTAAAATGATATTTATTCTTCAACTCGGTATCGTCGATTGCCGCATACGCCTTGAAAAGCGACAAATGCGGCTCAATCGTAAACACTTTATCGCCCGTAGCAAGCGTAATCAGTTTTTCGATTTCGCCGTTTCCCTCGCCCGCGGGTACAATCTCGCCCGTGGTTTTTATCGCGTCTTTGATATGAAAATACGCCGCATCCGCACCCGATTTATCCAGCGCGGCGGCTACGTCTTCGCCTACCTGCACATAATTCGCGGGATCAAACACGAATTTCAGTCCGCTTACGTTCTTTTTAATCGCCGCTACTCTTTCAGCGGTATCGCCGTAAATGCCTTTTTCATTCTCGTGATACAGCGTTATACCGTACCCGTCCGCAATTTTCACCATACGACAAAGATTTTCAAACACTTTTATGCTCTGACAATAAGCGTTATAAAAACTGAAAACTCGTATCTTATCGCACCCGAATATATTCGCGATTTCGCATACGCGGCGCACCGTTTTTTCGTATTCCGCAAAATCTTTCGATATATCCGTTTTGCCGAGCGGCGAACCGATTGCCCACACCCGTATGCCGCTTTCGGCAAGTTGTTTCGCATACGCTTCCGCCTGTTCGTTTGTAAAATCTTTCACGTTCACGCCGCCGACGGAACGCAATTCGGTAAGTTTTATGTTATTCCGAAGCAACGCGGCAATCTGCCCTTCGAGCGAATCGCTCGCCTCATCGGAAAACGCGCATAACCTGATCATTTTTATAAAATCCCCTTAGTATGTGCCCGTGGTATCGGCAATCTTTTCCGCCACGTTTTTCCTGCGCGAGCTTTCGCGCTTTTTATTCAACGCGTTCAGATACTCGTTTTCGTCTACGGGAATCTGCGTTTCCGCGCCGCCGCGCCAGCCCGAATATTCGATTGCGTTCATCAATTCTACGCTGCTTATACCGTCCGCACCGCTTACAAACAACTTTTCTTTGCCCAGAATCGCCTGCGTGAAATTATTGATGATACCAAGATGTTGCGAATTTTTTCCGTCCGTTTCCACGGCGATTTTTTCTTCTTTCGGTTGGGCGAAAAGCACTTCGTTATGCTTAGAAAATTCGTTTACGTCTTCCGATAAACGATAAAATTCTATTTTGTCGTTCTCGCAAAGCAATTTGCCTTTCGTTCCCGCAATTTCCAGACGGTTTCCGCCAGGCGCTTCGCCCGTTGTGGTAATAAATACGCCCGTCGCGCCGTTTTTATAGCGAAAATACGCCGTTACTTCGTCTTCTACTTCAATATCGTGCCATTTTCCGTATTCGCAAAAGCCGTTCACCGATACGGGCATTTTTCCCACTACCCATTGCAACAAATCAAGTTGGTGCGGACATTGATTGATGAGTACGCCGCCACCCTCGCCGTTCCACGTGGCGCGCCAGTTGCTCGAATCGTAATACGACTGCGAACGATACCAGTTTGTGATCACCCACACCACGCGTTGCAATTCGCCGATTTCGCCGTTTGCGATTATTTCGCGCATTTTGCGGTACACGCAATTCGTGCGCTGATTAAACATCATTCCGAAAAGCGCGCCCGACTTTGCGGCGGTTTCGTTCATTTCTTTCACCTGCTTCGCATACACGCCCGCGGGCTTTTCCACAAGCACGTGAATGCCGCGTTTCAAACACTCCTGCGCCATTTCGGGGTGATAATAGTGCGGCGTTTCCACCATAGCCGCGTCAATCAGACCGCTTTCCAGCATCGCTTTATAATCGGTAAAAAACGCGATTTTCCGCCCCTGCGTATATTCTTTCGCAAGCGCGATTTTATCGGGATTGATATCGCAAAGCGCGGTGATTTCCGCGTTTTCAACCTTCCCGTGATTAAAAAATTCTTTTATGTACGTACTGCCTTGATTGCCAAGTCCGATAATGCCGTATCTGACCGTTTTCATTATAACTCCCTCCTGCAATAATCAATCGAATCCATAATCAAACGAAGCGGCTCCGGCTTTTCGCAGGCATCGTCCTGCTCGATTAAAAAGTATTTCGAGCCGCACTCTTTCGCCGTTTTCACCACTTTATGAAAATCGATGTTTCCGTAGCCCACACGCTCGTACGTCGGCTTTAAATCTTCGCGGTTGACTCCCGTAATCGCATAATCTTTCAGGTGAATACAACCCACTTTTCCGAAAAGCCTGTCTTTCAGGTAATCGGTAATGCACACGCCGCCGTGTTGCAACCAATATGTATCCGCCGTGATTTGCAGATGCGGCGCGCGTTCCAAAATCACGTCCAACACCGTTTTATTTTCGAATAAACGGTAAAATTCGGTGGAATGGTGGTGTAAATACAGTTTAAAGCCGTTTTTTTCCGCTTTGATCGCCGCTTTTTCCAAAGCCTCTATAATTTCAAAGCACTTGTTTTTATCGAACAACCCCTCTGCGGGATAGCAACCCAAACCGATATTTTTGCATCCGAATATCGCGTGTTCTTCCATTAAAGTCTCTGTATCGTTTACAATACGCTCGTAAGGAACGTGCGTTAAAACGACGGGCAAAATTTCGGCGGCGTTTTTTAGTACGGTTACGTTGTAAAGCCCGCCCGAATATTGCACGTATGCCGCGCCCGCTTTTTTCAATGCAGTGAACGTATCATAAATTTCCCGCTCGGTTTGTAACATTGTTCTGAGCGAAAATAAATTCACCCCTACTTCCATTTTTTATTTTTCTCCGTGTTTAAAGTATTTAAAATTATGCTTGACTTTTCGGCACGAATCTATTATACTATAAAACAGCTGTTTTGTAAATGGCATATTCAATTAAATAATCGCTAATTTGTGTTTTATTCTATCTTTTTGAAGGTAGCGACCGATGAAATTAAGTTTATATTATTTTCGCCATAACAAACATCTTCCTTGTTATGTTCTCACAAAATCACGCATTCCGTTTTACGATCTTACGATTGTGCTCGACGGAACGTTAAATTACACTTTAAACGGAAAAAAGTACGCCGTAACGAAAAATCAGGTGCTTTTTCTTCCGCCGAACACGATACGTTACAGAGAGAAAGGCAACGCGCCATCTAACTATGTAAGTTTCAATTTCCTTTATGACAAAACAATTCCTTTTCCGATGTATTTAAAAAACGCGGTAGATAAAAAAATCATCGCGCTCATTTCTGCGTGCGATACCGTAGGCGGAGCGCTTGATACTCTGCAAAAAAATATTATTAAAAACATTCTGAAAGCAATCATTCTTTCTCTGCAAAAGAACACGGAAATTTCGAAATTCAGCAAACTGACGCAGGATACGCTTTCATATATTCAGAACAATTACAAAAATCGGCTGACCGTGCCGATGATATGCGAGAACGTATCCTATTCCGCGCCGCATCTGTCGCGAACGTTCAAAAAAGAAACGGGACAAAGCGTAATAGACTATCTGATTATGCTGAGAATCGAAGCGGCTAAATCACTGATTATAGAAAAAGAAATGCCTATGAGCAAAATTGCCGCTCAGGTAGGTTATGACGATTACAATTATTTTACGCATTTATTCAAAAAGCGCGTAGGCTGTTCTCCGCTGAATTACACCAAAAATCTCAACAATTTAAACTAACTTTTTTGGTAATAAACCACGCGCAATCTCTTTTACAAGCAGGAGAATCGCCGAAAACGGCGGCCGTACGTTGACGAATACCCCACCGCACGTTTGCGCTGATATTCTCGCTTTCCGCTTGGGCAAGGACACTATATAAACCTAACGCCATTTCGTTTTCGGTTTTAAGAGAATCAAGGGCTTGTTCTTCAAAATATACGCCTATTCCTTTTACTTTCAGTCGTCTTACATAATTCAAACTGTCAACGGTATTTCTCGCAAAACGAGCAACCGACTTTGTAAGGATAAGGTCGATCTTCCCTTTTTCGCAATCGCGCATCATACGCATAAAATTTGTTCGTTTTTTAGCCATTACACCCGTAATGCCTTCGTCGGCATAAATGTCAATGAGTATCATCTTCGGGTTTGACTTTATGTAATCGGTGTAATACCGCATTTGCGTTATAAACGAGTTGACCTGATCGGTTTTATCTGTAGACACGCGGCAATATGCGGCAACGCGTATTTTATCCGTTTTATTCCCGGTGGTTGCCGCAATTACCGTTACTCTATCGGATATACCTTTATAATCATTAGCCAAACTCATTTTCTTACGTCCCTTAAACTTATTACTCGCACCGATAGCCTTTTTGCTACTCTTTCGTTTAATTCTTTCAACACGGAATATTCGATATTCCCTGCTTTATAGGCTTTTCTCATAATACTCCACGCCGAAAGATATAATAATTCATTATTCGCACCGTTCTCTTCCGCTTCCATTTAACTCCTCCCTTACAATGAAGCGCAAGAAAACAGTATTCGGTTATATCAAGGCATAAACGCTTACGCTCCATCAATTTTGATTGATTGGTTTTTCACGTCTATGCCTTTCGACATACCGATTTATATTTAATTATTTCTTATTTTCTTTCTCGACTTCCGCTTTCAAGGCTTCGTAGCCGGCGAAAATCAACTGCACCTTCGTGATATGATGCTTCGCCAAAAACGCATTGATTTCATCGAACAAATCACGCGGTATCATCGTTCCGAAATTTCCGCTCGCCTGCTTGCGTTTGTCCTTGTTGCGCTCCTCGTAACTTCTTCTTGCCACTCTGCGCGGCGTTGTTTCTTTCTTTTCCATAATAAACCTCCGTTTAGCCTTGCGACGTGATTGCGCAAATCAGCGCGCCTATGATACTCATTACGAAATGCCCTACAATAAGCGCACCCGCTAATGCAAATCTGCCGATTGTTCCTACAATTTTCAATGCTTTCATACCGATACCTCCGTTATTTTAAATATACGATTTCGTTTAAGATTTCTTCTTCGATAAGCCTTTGCATTTCCGTTTGCCGTTTCAGATTTTCCATAAAATCCCCCGACCTACGAAACCGCTCCTCTTTCGAGAATTTTTCATACAACGTTTCGTAAAGGTCGTCGGCGGATTTATCTACGCCGTGCAGATATTCGGGAAGATTTGCAATCGTCCAATCGATTCCTTTATCTTCGAGATACCTCTTTGCAAGCGTTCCGTACTTACCGTAAACCTGCTTTTCCGGTTTAACGGCTTTCTGATAAACCTTGATTTCCGCCACGGTCAAGCCCTCTCCGGCTTCCGCTTTTTGCACCACTTTTGCTTTGTTCATAAGTTCCACCTCCGATTTTCTTTCATCGTATCAATACGATAGCACGCGATCCGTGATTTGTCAAGCTGTTTTTACAAATTTTTTTGTGAAATTTCGGCTAAGGACGATCTTTTATTCTTTTTACCCCGCGATTAAAGCCGCGATGCCGTTTACGAGATACGGGCAAGCAACTAAAATCACCGCTATCACGACAAGACCGACGACGTAATTTTTAAGCATTTTTCTTGCTTTTTCTTTGTCCTCGTTCTTTTGCGCGATACCGTAAAACACTCCCATCACGATACTCCAAATGCCAGCGCACGCAAGCAATACCCACCACATGTACGGGCGGTATTGCTCGAACAGATATTCCACATAAGAGGATACTTGTCCGTATTGGTCGCCCATATGTATATATTCCTCGCAAGTAATTTATTGAGTAAAAGTCTGAAATTATTGTCTCTTTTATAATTTTCTACAGAAAATGATGAGAAGAGACTCAATTTATATCGTTCCAGACAAACTCTAATTACGCATTCAAGAAATCAAATTCTAAACTTGGGAAGCTTTTTTATGATATGTACGATTATATATTGTCTGAGATCTTCATCTAACTTTCCGTGCAGATAAGAATTCCCGTCGATCAAAGGCCGATAGAGCAATAATAGCCGTTCTATTGAATGTTGACAACCTTCAATCGCGCTCTCTAAAAGGCAACGAAAATTATACTCCATCCAGTTATTTCCCCCGAGTTAAAATATCTCTCAATTTTGTAAGTGCACTAGAGCGCAGCAAATATACATACTGTAAAGAACATTTCCATTCTTTTGCAATTTCATCTGATGTTAAATTGCGTACAAACAGCATCTCGAGAATTTCTTTTCGTTTCGACGATAGCTTGTTGAATGCTGCAGAAATTCGACTATTTTCAAAAATAAATTTATTACTATTCTCATTTATATCGAATTGCTGTTCATAGGTTAGTGTATTAGTAATCGCAGCTTCTTCAATAGAAACTTCAATATATCGTTTTTTTTGGCGTCTAATATAATCGATTTTAACCCGTTTTACTACGATTTTCAACCAAACTGTAAAACGCATACGCAATTCATCGTTTCCGCTAAACCTTTTACTATATTCCATTCTTACCCCTTCAATCAAATTGTTAGGGAATAAATCAACTTAAATAATAAAAAACCCTAACATTTGGTAACTAAACCATGTTAGGGAAAATTTCGAGCGCATCATAAAAAGCCCCATTTATGGCTTAGACTGCTCGAACTCATATGTCCGTTCAATGCGGTATTCAGTTTCATGTTGCAGTTAAAAGATTTAATTTTGTATTTACAGGAATCTCATCATTCGTACACAAACGCCTTATCTCAGCTGTACTGGGCTTATGCGTTTTGCGTAAATATATTATAAATTATTTATACCCGAAAAAAATACTTTCTTTGTCATATTTACAGTTATATTGTAGAAAATTTTTAATAAAAAAGAAAGAGACTATTTTGAAATTACATCTCTTTCTTTTTACTATCTCTTTCTAAAAACCAGAAAGAATTTATTCGCTTTTATTTACCACTTTTACGATAACTCCATTATCCGAAATATCGACGTAAACACGACGATGGCAGTTTTCGCACTTGATTATCCCGTTCCGAATATAATCAGCCTGAACTAATGTTTTTGAACATATAGGACAACACGCATATGTTCTGCTCTTTACTGCTTTTTGTTCCTTTATTTCTAATGCTTCTGACATAAATATTCTCCATTTTTAGTGGTTTTTAACTTATATCTTCTGTATGTTATTCCGAACGATTTAAATAATCCTTATTTCTCTCATAAAATTTTAATGTTCTACAAAAGTCAGACATATCTTGTTCATTCGGTATATGCTTTAATTTGAATCGCCAATTACCACTCGTCGTTGACGGTATATTCATACGCGCTCGGCTATCAAGTAATAAAATATCCTGTATCGGCAATACGGCAAGAAACGCTTTGCTTTTCATCGTGAGATACAATATTGCTTGTGCCATTTCCTTTTTATTCTGCAATGGATAAGCTATATCCGCATCTTTTAGCACTTCCTCTAAACTGTTTTTGAAATTTCGGAGTTCCCTGCCTTTTAACTTATTTATATAGCCCAATAAAGTATCGTTGTCGTGTGTTCCCGTATAACAGACAGAATTTTCTTTTATATTCTTCGGTAAATACGGATTATTTTTATTTCCGTCAAATGCAAATTCCAACACTTTCATTCCGGGGTACCCCGTTTCGTCCATAAGACGGTAAACGCCTTTATCGAGAGCCCCGAGGTCTTCCGCAATGATATTCATTTTTCCGAGTTTATTTTCCACGGTTTGAAACAGTTCATATTTCGGCCCTTGTTTCCACTTCCCTTTGATTGCCGTCTCTTCTCCCTCATCGATTTCATAATAGCGGTCAAAACCGCGGAAATGATCTACCCTCACTACATCGTACAGTTCAAAAGCCTGGCGGAATCGTTCTGTCCACCATGAATAACCGTCTTTTTTATGGACTGACCAATTATAGACGGGATTTCCCCAAAGCTGTCCCGTTGCAGAAAAATAGTCGGGCGGAACTCCCGCTACCTTTTTCAAACCGCGGTCTGCGTTTAATTTGAACAATTTCGGATTCAACCAAACATCCGCACTGTCGTATGCGACATATAGCGGAATATCACCTATTATAAAAACGCCCTTTTGATTTGCATACGATTTCAATGCTTTCCATTGTTTGGAAAACTCATATTGCAGAAACTGCCAAAACAGATATTCCTGCTCATTTTCTCGCCTAAATTTTTCCAAGCTCCGCTTCTTGGCAAATTTAAATTCGTTCGGCCATTGATCAAAAGATACCCCTCCGAACTTTTCTTTAATCGCCATAAATAAAGCATAGCCGTCAAATCTCTCCGACTTGACAAACGCCACGAAGTCCTCGCTGCTCACGTCAAAGCGCCCGAATGCTCGGCGTAAAACGGCGTATTTATTTTGATACAGAAACGCATAGTCGATTTTCGATTTTGTATTTCGGCAAGCCGATAATTCCGACTTTTTCAGCAAGCCTTCTTCAACTAAAAATTCAAGGTCTATAAAATACGGGTTGCCCGATCCGCTGTATGCAGACTGATACGGAGAATCCCCGTAACTTGTCTGAACGAGCGGCAATACCTGCCAATAACTTATTCTGCAATCAGATAAAAGATCCACAAACTCATAGGCTGACTTTCCGAATGTTCCGATACCATACTTGTTGGGCAAAGAAGATATGTGCAATAAAATTCCTGTGGCACGATTATTTTGATTTTTCATTGTATTCCCCTTATAAAAAAAGCGCAAAGCATATTGGCCTTGCGTCTTTTTTCACGTTATTAAAACAAATTCCAAATTTTTTCTGCATATTCAAGGATTGAACGGTCAGAAGAAAAATGAAACGAGTTCGCTACATTTTTAAACTGTTTTTGCGCAAAACCTTTCCTGTTTTTATAATCATAATTCGATTGTAATATGGTTTGATAATACTCCTCCAAATCTCTGAATATAAAGTAGTGATCGGGTTTATGCCAAGATGCACCTATCGTTAAAGCATTATATAGTTCCTGAAAACACCCAAATCCTTTATCCGAGAAAGTTCCGTCGATCAAAGTTTTTACGACCTTGTTCCATTCAGGGTGTTCTTTCAGATAGCTATTCGGATCATATCCGCCATTTCGGAGTTTTTCTATTTCTTCCACCCGCGCACCGAAAATATAATTATTTTCTTCGCCCGCTTTTTCAACGATCTCTATGTTCGCTCCGTCCATCGTGCCGAGCGTGACCGCTCCGTTCATCATAAACTTCATATTGCCCGTTCCGCTCGCTTCCAGCCCTGCCGTCGAGACCTGCAACGATACGTCCGTAGCCGCTACGATTTTCTCCGCATACGACACGTTATATTCCGTCACGAATACTCCCGTCAGTCTGCCGTTCGTTTCGGGATCGGCATTGATCAGCTTTATGATCTCGTTTATGTATTTGATAATGCCTTTCGCGCGGAAATATGACGGCGCGCTCTTGGCTCCGAACAGAAATACCGAAGGCGTGAAATCTTTGAGCTTACCATCTTTCAAATCGTAATACAGGCGGAGCAAAGCGAATGCCGTCATCAGCTGCCGCTTATATTCGTGCAGGCGTTTAACCTGCGCGTATAATATCCTCTCTCCGTCGATTTTGACTCCTTCCGTTTTTTCGATGTATCGGAATAACTGCTCTTTTTTCTTTCCTTTGACTTGAATAAACTCCGAAAGCGTTTCTTCGTTGGCAGTATAGGCATTCAGTTTACCCAATTCCTCGAAATGCTCTCTCCAATCCCGCCCGATTTGTTTATCTATCAATTCCGACAATTCGGGATTGGCAAGTTCCAGCCAACGCCTCTGCGTTACGCCGTTCGTCACGTTCTCGAATTTTTCGGGATGATGCGCATATTCTGCAGCAAACAAATCCCGTTTGATGATTTCCGAATGGATCTCCGCCACGCCGTTTATCTTATTAGCGACGAATACGGCAGTATTCGCCATGGAAAAGGCTCGGCGGGAATGTATGTAGATCGACGTTGCCGCGCTCTCCTGCGGCGTATATCCCTCTTTTCTGTGACGCCAACGCGCAGAACTGTTTATCGACAGCAATATCTCCGATATTTCCGGCAATATCTTTTTCAGCAGCCGAACGGCCCAATGTTCTAATGCTTCAGGCAAAATCGTATGGTTCGTATAATTGAACACCTGTTTTGCGATCTTCAACGCCGAAAGATAAGATACCCCTTTCTCTTTCAATACCCGAATCAGTTCGGGAATAGCGAACACGGGATGCGTGTCGTTAAGCTGTATGCTGTTTTCCTCCGCAAAATACTTATAATCGTTTCCGTGCCGTCTTTCGTATTCGCGGACAATATCTCCCACTGCTGCCGCAGAAAGGAAATATTCCTGCCGTATGCGCAATAGCTTTCCTTCTTCCGTATCGTCGGGCGGGTATAAAACGCCGCTGATTTTTTCTGCCTCTTTGCTTCCCTCCGCTTGATACAGCCGTAAAACATTTACGCGTTTTCCGATAATCGGCATATCGTAGGGAACGGCATTGACTTCCATATCTGCAAAACGAACGATTTGCTTTTCTTCCTCTTTCCGGATGCTCCACGGATCGCCGAATCTCTGCCAATCGTCGGGGATTTCTTTCTGGAATCCGTCCTCGAACTTTTGGCGGAACAGACCGTACTTATAGCGGATGCCGTAACCGTACAGCGGGATACCGACCGCAGCACCCGAATCCATATAGCAGGCGGCGAGCCTGCCCAAGCCGCCGTTGCCGAGAGCCGCGTCTTCGATTTCCTCGAAAAGGGCGATGTTTACACCCTTTTCTTTGAGGATCTCCGATACTTCCTGCAATACGCCGAGTTCCAGCAAATTATTATAAAATACTCTGCCGATCAGAAACTCTATGGAAAGATACGACGCGCAACGATTCGGCTTTTCGCTTACCTGTATATATTTCATTGCGAGCAACGATATTGCGTTATATAACTGCGTTGTATCTTTCCTACCAGTTTCGATTTTCCGCAACTCTTCTAAAAACTTCTCTTTTTCCATCATTACTCCTTTACCGCTCCTGCTGCTCCGCCTTGAATAAGATATTTTGAAAGTGCAATATACAATGCAACTATAGGAACCGCAACAAATATAGCACCGGCCGCAAAAATTGAAAACTCGCTTTCATTTAGCTTATTCAATCCGACCGCAACCGTCCAAGATGACTTATCTATAAGTAACATACTCGGCAGCATAAAATCCGCCCACGGCCATACGAACGCCGTCAACGCCGTATATACGATCATCGGCTTTGCAAGAGGTATCGTAATTGAAATAAAAACCCGTAAATCGTTCGCCCCGTCCAACGTTGCCGCATCATATATCGTTCCGGGTATCGTATCGAAAAAGCCCTTTTGGACCAAAAATCCCATTGTAGCGCCGCTGCTGTATAACAAAATCAACCCCCAGAGATTGTTGATCAGTTGAAATTGCGTCATCAATACAAACAACGCCGTCATATTCATAAAGTTCGGAAAGATATTCAGAATAAGCGTCGCTTTCATCATTTGCTTACGGCTCTTAAAACGATAACGTGACATCGTATAGGAAATTGCAATGACAAGTATAGTAGAAATGATGCAACTGACTGCGGCGACAAAAAGGGTATTTGTGAACCAACGCACATAATCATATTTCTTTACTTCCGTAAAAAGTTTTTCAAAAGTATCAAAACTATACTTAGTAGGGAAGAACCCCTCCAAAGTCAGCAAATCCCCCTCCGCGTTAAAAGCCGATAATATCAACCAGATACAAGGAAAAGCAAATAAAAAACTGATCAATAAAATCAAAAGATAGATAATGATCGTTTTTACAGCCGATGAAGGCGTTATTTTAAGTTTTTTCGAGTTAATCGCTTTTATCATTTATATGTATCCTCCTTCTTATATGCAGGTGAACTTACATATACGATTAATGAAAAAATCGCCATGAACGCAAACAAAATTAAACTCAGCGCAGAACCGAGCGCATATAATTTTTTATCGACTGTCAATCTATACATCCAGTTAATGAGCAGATCGGCGCTGTTCGCATTAAAGTATCCCGAAACCAACGTTTCTTCCGGACGCAGGAAATAAAAGATACTGAAATTGTTGAAGTTCGCGATAAAGGTACTGATGATAATCGGGGTTGTCGCAAACAATACAAACGGTAACGTCAAATAAAGGAATTGCTGAAAACCGTTTGCCCCGTCCAACCTCGCGGCTTCATACATGTCATTGTTCGCGTTGGACAAAATCCCCGTACTCAGAAACATGATAGACGGAATACTGATCCACGCGCAGCAGAAGAATCCGAGAAGACGTATCGACCATTTCGAGTCAAATGATATGATGGTAAAATTGCTATCGACCCACTTCCATTCTTTTAAAAGACCTACAATCGGTCCCGCATCACAAAACATAAAGTTGAAAGCGCGCAGCGTTATAAAGCTCGGTATTGCATAAGCAAGCATGGGGAATATTCGCCAAACACGCTTCCACTTGACACATTTCGCGTTATACAACAACGCCAGCCCCAAACCTCCGAAATAGTTGATAAACGTCGAACCGAACGCCCACAAAAAGTTCCAAGCGAGGATTTTGCCCATCGTCGTGACATACTCGCTCATCGTAAAAATGATTTTAAAGCTGTTTAAGCCCGCCCAACTGATGAGTTCCGGAGGCACAGACAAATCATTATAATCGGTAAAAGCAATCGTAGCCGTAAAAACGATCGGCATGATATTAAATATCAGTACGAAAACCAGAGGAACCGTAAGCGTCAGAAAATAAAATTTTCCGTTGACCAGCGCGGAACAGCTCTCAAAAAATGTTTTAACCTTCTTTCCTTTTCTGATTTCCCCGGTAGTAAATATTATGTCTTTAATGTTAGCATAATAGGCCAGTACAAAGAGAAGGCATAAAAATATCGTAACTATCCCCCAAGTCAGCATTGCCACGGAATTATCGCCTTCAATCCCCATCATCGGAACCCCTTCTACCGTTCCTAAAGTAAAAAGACCGATTATATTACTAACCCCTGCTACGGCCAGGAAGAAAATAAACAGTCCTTCAAGTATCATAAGTAAAACGCCCTTGATATACTGTCTGCAAAATATCTGCCCTAGCCCCATAAAGATACAACTCAATTTTACTTGATAAGGAGAAAATTTACTCTCCTTCCGTCCCGGATCGCAGACTGTGATATTTTCTTCCATACATTCCCCTCTCCTTTTCAATTCTTTCCGAGCGCAATAGCCGATTTGATATCTTCGACCATTTTATTCAAGGCTCCCTTCAATGCCTCCGGAGATGTATAAATTGGTTTATCCCGCGTAGTGTTATCTGTTGCCACATCGTTAAATAATGAAGATAACGGCGACCAAATATAACTGATATCTCCCGTCGAAGGCATTACCTTGACTTTTTCGTTTTCGAATCTTTCGCTGATCATTGCGGAAACCCCTCCGAGTTCTTCCGCAAGATCGACACGGGCCGGAGCCGCCCCGAGAGCTTCCGAGCGCCACTTGATATTCTCATATTCCGCGACAAATTTTACAAACGCCAACGAAGCTTTCGGATATTCCGTATATGCGCTTATACTGAATGCATTGACGCCGCCCATAGTAATAGGTTCAAACGTCTCTGTTTCCATCTCGGCAATTTCTTTTTTGATATTACCGTCCTTCGGTAAACTCGGCGGCGCTACGACTACCAAATTCTCTTTGGCGGCCTTGTCTGCTTCCTCCTCGCTCATTCCGCCATTAACATAAGTGGCTGACAAGTTTTCCTGAAAAGTTGTCAGCCAATCGGGGGTCCCGATTGTGCAAAATACCGTGCCTTTACTATCCGTCAAATACGTTGCTACTTGCGTCGTTGCGTTTTGGGATATACATTTTGATCCTACTACGCCTGCCATATCGCGGAATACGTTCAAGCCCACTTCCGCTCCGTCTGCATTTAAGCCTATATCTTCGGAACTTTCCCCGAACACATATGCGCCGTAAGACAACAGATATTCGCTGTTGAAATACTGATCGACGAGCGACATATACAAACCGTATTTACTTCCGCCTGACTCTGTTGCAACCTGTTGACTGTATTTATACAAGTCATTCATATTTTCGACCATATCGGGAATTCCGTTTTTATTGTCGTCCCATTCAGTTTCCCAATTCTGAGGAAGTAAATCTTTTCTGTAAGTCAAAACGGTCGTCTGTTGCGCTACCGGTATACCGTAGACTAAATCCAAGCCATAAGTTTCCTTTGTATATGTTTCGAGCGCCAAAGGCGTCATTTGATCTATACCCAGCGTTTTATCCTGTTTCAGTTCTTCCATCGGCAAAGGCAGCAGATGCCCGCCTTCGGCGTATCCCATAAGGATATCGTTTGCCTGATATAAAACATCGGGACCATAACCGTCGGGACCGGCAGTTTCCAGATCCGTATAATCGTCAATATTCGCGTCTATTGCCGTAACTCCGTATTCTTTATACTTTTCATTGAACGCATCTACAATTTCATCGAAAAATCCGGTTTCCAAAGACATTTTATTATCAAGTACGCGAATAGTAGCGCCTCGTTCAATTTCGCCCTCAAATTTTTCCATCAACTCGTCATATGTAAAACTTGTTTGTCCCTGACGCCTCGGAGAACAAGCAAAAAACAATGATGCTACCAAAATGAGTACCAAACAAACGCTTAACTTTTTAATGACTTTCATTTTTACCCTCCTTCATTACAAAAGTATAATCGAGCGGCGATATTTTATATATTTTCCCGTTCCACCTTACTTCTCGTTCGATTTCGGTATTGTTGACGAATAAAACAACCTTTTCTCGTTCCAAAATAAACACATCATTTTTTGCGCTCAGCTTCAAACAGCCGAAAATTTTCTCTTTACGCAATTTTACAAGATTTTTTACTGTTGTAAGCAAATCCTTATCCCAATGGCTTTCATTCCAATCGAATGTACGACGCGAGTCAGGATCGTATCCGCCTATCATACCGATTTCCGTACCGTAATAGATACACGGCATACCTACAAAAGCAAACATAACAGCCAGCGCACTTTTCAATTTTGCCTTATTTTCTCCCGTGTTCGTGAGAAACCTTTCCGTATCGTGACTGTCTAATAGATTTAGCATCATTTCATTAACTTGATCCGTATTCCGCATCAATATCTCTGAAAGCCGATTGCAGAACTGCTGCGCCGTATATTTCCCGTATGCGAAATAATCGAGACAAGCCTTTGTAAACGAATAATTCATTATCGAATCGAATTGGTCGCCTTCGAGCCACGGGCGGGAATCGTGCCAATTTTCTCCGATGATCATCGCATCGGGTTTCACGGCTTTTACCGCCTTTCGGAAGTTACGCCAAAAATCGTGCGATACTTCATCCGCAACATCCAAACGCCAACCGTCGATACCGTAGTCTTCAATCCACTTTGTCGCTATATGCAATAAATATTTCTGCACTTCGGAATTATTTGTGTTCCATTTCGGCATATAATTGCACGCCGCGAAACATTCGTAATTCATTTTCTCTAAGTCGGGTTTGTCGCCGTAAATTATGAACCAATCATAATATTCCGATTGTCTGCCGTTTTCCATTACGTCTTGAAATTGTTTGCACAAATAGCTGCAATGGTTGAACACCGCATCCAACAGCAGCCTTATCCCCTTTTTGTGGGCTGCCTCTACCAATTCACGTAAATCCTCGTTTGCCCCGAACATCGAATCAACCGTGTCGTAATCTATTGTATCATACTTATGATTACTTGGCGATTGAAAAATAGGCGTTAAATAGATGCTGTTCACTCCTAAGTCGTTTAGGTAATCCAATTTTTCGGCTATGCCTTTCAAATCTCCGCCGTAAAACCCTTTAGGCTGCGGAAGCTCGCCCCATTTCTTATCTATATATTTTTTATCTTTTAAACTGCTTCCGATACAAAACCGGTCAACGAATATCTGATAAAAAACTGCTTGTTCACACCATTTTACTTTTTTATGAACGTCTATTTCATTGATATACGGATACTGAAAAAAGTTGTAATAACTCTTTTCGTGATTGTAATCTACCGTTAATCCTTCTTCAGAATAATAATATTGCTCTTCCCCGCTCTGCAATAAAAATATATAGCCTATCCGTGAGTCCGGCACGTCAAGCGACACCGTGTAATAATCGTAGAGCGCATCCGAATAGCTTTTTTGCATTTGTTTGATTTTTCTGTCTTTCAGCCAATCGTATTTGACCGCATATATAATTTCTGCTTTATCTAAATCGTTTCTTGCCGTTCTTAACCGAATTCGCAGCTCTCTATAATCATATGCAAAAGAATATTGACTTTTAGGAATATGTAATATAGCTGTCTTGTTCATGCCGTTCTCCTTTATCTATAACGGGGCGGCAATTTTGCCGCCCCGTTACAACAGTCTTTACGAATTGGCAACCGCCGTTACACTACATTCTCCGTCTGCACTAATCGTTAAGGTAAACGTATAAGTGCCGGCTGTTTTACATGCATAGTTACTTCCCCATACATTTGTGATTCCCGCGCATAAATCTTTGTCTTCCTTTGTAGGCGCTACTTTCGAATCATATCCTGCGGTGGCATAACTATAATTTTTATCAGGATTCTCAGGATCATATCTCCCTGTTTCCCAAACAGTAATCGGTATGCAGAAATAGAAATAATCGCCTACATCCATCTTCAACGTAATTTTGAAAACGGCTTTTCCGTCGGTAGATGCAGTCTCGTCTTTCGTCAACCGTTTAACATTCGTTCCCGCGCCGAAATTGTTTCCGTTCAAATCGGAATCGTATTTGGCATACTCCTCTTCCGTCATCGTAATACCGAGATGTCCGTTTTCCGTTCCGCCCGTTCCCGTGATCTGGTCGAGAGACAGACGATTTCCCAATACCTTCCAATCTCCGTTCTTTAATACATCCAAATTATCTTCGACTTCAATGGCTCCTTTCAGCAAATCCGTCTCAGAATCAAGCGTAACCGTCAAGGTAAACGTATAAGTACCCGCGACTTTAACCGCTATGTTTTTCCCGTCGCCCTTTTCTTCAAAATTTGCCTCCAAACCGTTAAATTCGGTTATTGCATCATATTTAAACAAAGTACCGGCTTCCGTTGCAAGCGCCTTGCCGTTTACACGCAATACAGAGAATAAGAACTCATCTCCGACGGCAAAGTCACCTGTCAAAACCCAAGTTCCCGTTCCGTCAGGTTTATTATTTGATATCTTCTTCATCGCGTAAGTGCTCATATTCGTTGCAAGCCCTTCGTCCGTATATCCGTTACCCCAATTCATATTCCCGACAATAGAATCGTCGTTCTGTTTGGTAGAGCTGCCATAGATATACCATGTGAAATCGGAACGATCAAGCACAACTTCAGGAGCGTCTCCGTTACGCACATACGTTATATCACTGATGTTCTGATCTACCGCATCCGTCAAAAGGGTAAACGTATAATTGCCGCTTTGATCAACCGTTATATTTTGCTGTCCGCCGCTCAAAGCGTCTTTCGCTATCGAGAAATATTCGTCATCCTCCATAAATCTGCCGCCGCGTGCCACCGACGAACCATCCGAATTTGTGGCCCATACGCCATCTTCATCCTGTACGCAAAACTGAAACGAATCTCCCGCATATAAATTGATCGTTATTTTAAATTCGTTTTTCCCTTCGGCTTTGGCAAGAACGTTCTGCACTTCACCTTCGTCAATGATTCCGCCATTCCATCCAATCTCGCGGAGCGGGCCGCCGGAAGGCGACTCACCCGCTATCGTCCATGTACGGGTATCCTCCTCATCAGAATACCAAGCGGAATAAACATTTTTATCTTTTGTTATCGCTTCTTCCCAATCCATTTCAAAAGTATAATTCTTGGTAGAAAACCAATCAAAGAAAGTAAAGCCTTCCCCCTTTTCATATCCGACATCCGCAGGAGTAAATTCTTCTAACGTACCATCTTTCTCCACCCATTTTTCCGTGATTACCTTATCCCCGTCGTAAAAGGTCACTTTAACCTCTCCATCATGCGAGGAACATGCAGCCAATGCTGCGCCCATTAAGGAAAGCGACAATATACAAGTCAATATTACGCCGAGCTTTCCCCTTTTTGATTTTAGCATAAAACAAATCCTCCTTAAAAATTTTAATTATTGCCGATTTAACTAATCGGTTATATAAATTATATCATAGATTTTTTATTTGTCAATACCCTTTTGAAAAAAAAATTGCCAAAATTTAAATTTTTTTATTTAATCGATTAAATCGTAAATTGATTTGACAACGGATTCATTTTAGGGTAATATTATGTTACTATGAAAAACGAAGAAGTTACTACAAATGGTATTATCACTATCAATACGATAGCAAAAATGGCGAATGTTTCTACCGCTACGGTATCGTATGTCATTAACGAACGCACCGATAAGAAAGTAGCGGAAGCAACAAGACAAAAGATATTAGATTTATGCCGTAAATATAATTATCAAAAAGGCGCTGCGAGAAAGCGGCCAAAAGACAAAAAGCCTGTTACTATTGATGATATTGCGAAAGAAGCCGGCGTTTCTACCGCAACCGTTTCTTATATTATCAATAACCATCAAGACGTCAAAATTCGGGAAGAAACACGAAGGAAAGTCTTACAAATCTGTAATTTGCGGCAGTTCTTCCCTTCTTCGACCGCGCGGGCATTACGTTCTGCGGACGCAGAAACCGATAAAAACAACACGATCGGCTTATGTTTCAACCGCCCGACTTCTACATTCTACCATAGTGAAGAATGTCTTGATTTAATATGCTCTTTACAGAAATTCTTATATGAGAGAGATTATAAAACTCTATTACTTCCCCCTGTTGAATCCGATTCCATATCCGTACAAAAAGATATAGACGGTATTATCTGCATCGACCTTTCTGAGCAACAGTTTTATACTTTGAAAGAAAGCTATTATGTGCCTATCGTGGCTATTGATATGACAATCAAAGACTCTTTGTTTTTCAAATCATATAATGACTTCAGCGCAATCATCAATTACGCTAAAACTCAACTAAAAACATCGCATCTGATTTTCGTTACGAGCAAATATCAAAATCAACCTTATATGAATAAATTGAAACGAGCTTTGGCTGATGATTTACTGTATGTAGTCAGCACTTATGCCGATCTGATAGAATTTTTACGGCAACATAAAGACGAGCATATCGTTTTTAGTGACATATCTCTTGCCATTTGCAGTTTCCCCTATATAGCGGCAGAAAAAACAGCGGTGATATGTAACAATGCAAAAATAACGTTGCCTTCGGATCAAATGGTCAAAATTTATTTACCTTCCGAGCTGAAAGTTAAAAATGCAGTAGAAATGTTAGAATATGCTATCCAACGGAAAGAAAGCGAACCTCATACTTTCAAACTATCACCTCAGTCTTTGTAAGAAAGGCAGAGAGCATAATGCTCCCTGCCTTTTCATTTTACTGCCAATTAACCGTTACTTCGCCGGTATTGCTGGCGGGCGTGGTATAAACGTGGTTCATACCGCTTTCCCAAACCACATTCCCTGCTCCGTCTATCTTGATAAATTTGTATTCTATCTGAGTATTTGCAGGCACACTGATATCATAGAACCAAGTCGGATATACGCCGATCGTCGGTGTATCGTTAAACAACGGCCCTATCGCTTTCGTCGTATCCCAGCTTCCGAGTTCAGGTACGCTGCCTACAATGTAAACGTTCGTTCCGTAATCCGTAGTTGCATTATTCACCTTAAAGCGAACCGATACTTGAGCACCCGACAAAACATCGAATCCTGCAAATGCTTCACTCGATGTGCCGTTTGCATTTGTTACCACTACGTCAACTTCTCCCGCAACGCCGCCGGGAACGATGGCCTTAATCATACTGTCCGACCAAGATACTATCTGCGCATTCGCCGTACCGAAAGCCACGCTTCCCGTCGTATCGCCAAAACCGCGTCCCGTAATCGTAACCGTATTACCAGGTTTGCTCATCTTCGGATTGATATTGCCGATAATCGGAGTACCTTCATCGTCCGCCGTATATTGCCATACCGCGCATTGGCCTGCTCCGAGATAATAGTCGGATACACTGCCGTTTGTAACGGTTATATTGCCACCACCAAGAAGATTTCCCAAAACGTCATAATAAGTGCCGTTCGGAAGGCTGGACATCAGATTTTCAAGCTGATAACCGCTGCTCTGATTCCTGTTGATTGCCGTCATAACAACGCTGTCGCCAAATACTCTTTCAAATACATAAACATCGTTGTTCAACCATCTCTGCTGCGTAGAACCGTATGCAAGCGCAGGATTGGTTTTGCGTAAAGGAGCCAACTTCGATATAATCTGATAAGCTCTCGTAGATTGATCGAATCCGGTCATATCCGCACGGTTATAAGGATCGCTCTTGCCACCCGCTGCATCGGCCATATATTGCTCTGTGCCATAATAGATGCACGGTATGCCGCGCGAGGTCATCTGAAGCGTGAAAGCGATATCCAATGTCAATTCATTGTAACCGGCCTCAGTCATAAAACGGGATTGGTCGTGGTTGTCCAAGAACGTGACCTGATCATTGATAAAATCATAATCCTGTTCCATAGCCATCATCGTATTATGGAAATCAACCATAGTATATCCGCTGGTCATTGCATTGGCCAACGCGCTGCGAATCGCCGTGTTGTATCTGAAATCCAAAAGGCTCATTCCGCTTTCATTTGCGAAATTTTCCATATTCGGCTCAGACGTCGTGGCGCTATGCGACCATTCACCGAAAATAAACACAGGTTTATAGTCGTAGATATCGCTTACCCAATTCTTTTGCCAGCCCAAAGACATATGCTTGACCGCATCTACTCGAATACCGTCAACGCCTGCATCCAACCAAACTTTGATTGCGTCTTTAAGATACTGATCCGTCGTAGCGTTCTGCTGATTCAAATCCGCCAAACCAAACAACGGCGCATAAACCGTATGTTCCCAAGTATCGAATTCAGCCCACTGATCGGAAACATGATTGAAAATACCGTTCGGATCATTACTGTATGTACTTACATACTCCCCGTCTCTGTAAAGGACACCGTCGTTCGGTTGAATCACCCCGTCATAAACCGCAAACGAGGTGTGATTCGGCGCAAAGTCGATAATGACTTTGATTCCTTTTGCATGCGCCGTATCGACAAGTTCTTCAAACTCTTCCATCGTACCAAAGTACTGATTCGGAGTAAAGAAATCACGGCCCCAATATCCGTGATAAGGCGCACATCCATTTGACGGATCGATATAATCGCTGTTCTGTACCGGCGAAGAAATCCATAAAGCCGTAACACCCATATTTGTGAAATAGTTTTCGTTCAATTTTTGTGTAATTCCTGCCCAATCCCCGCCGTGATATTTACGTAAATTATTTTTATCATAAATTTCACCGGTAGGATTGTTAGAAGGGTCTCCGTCCACAAAGCGGTCTGTGACTATTTGATAAATCACATCCGTTGACATGGACGAATAGTTGCCGACATCTGCATCCGATCCTGAATCTGCTTGTGCAAAAACATTTGTTTTCGGAAGCAGCGCAAACAAAGAAATCAGCCCGAACAGAAAGGCGATAATTACAACCAATACTGAGTTCAAGACACGTCTCTGTTTAATTTTGCTCATAGTTTTCCTCCTCTAACTTTTTATTTTTTTGCAAACGCTCGATCTCTTGTACAAAAACGCCGGCTGAAATCAAGTCATCTGCATTAAACAGGTTTTCGTAGTTATGGAACCCCGAAGGTATAACCCTAATAATGTTCCCTCTATCGTCTTTCATTTCAACGATTTCTTTCGTTTTAGTTTTTTCCAAGAATAACTCTGTCGGACAAAAGAAATTCCTTTCACAATTAAAATCTTTCATAAAGTGCATACACGCGGTCTCTCCATGCCGATTACAGTATATCGCCAATTGCCCGCCATAGCTTGATTTTATTTCCTCACTCTTTACATACATTTTTTTGTACATTTCTGTCTTACTTTTTGACGCCATTTATTTAATCGATTAAATTCTGATTAAATTGTAGCACTATCTATAGAAAATGTCAATACCCTTTTGGAAAATTTTTCTAAATATGATAAAAAACATACAAAAAAACAGACTATTATAAATAGTCTGTTTTCCGTACGAAAAATTTTTTTATGACCGAATTTTATTAATATCAGTTATTTTTCAACTTTAAATCTACTAAATTAACATACTTATATAATAAAATAATATTTCCATCCTATTATATATATACTTAAAATTAGTCATTATTATATGAATTGATGACTGTTAAAACCGCATTCTTTTGTGAATGGCTTAATCTATTCCATTTATCTAAAACCATTCGATGTTCAACTGTTAAAAAATCAACCCGCTCTATATCAAATAATAAATATAGCAAAGATACTTGAAACGCTTCCGCTAAATTTTCCAACAAATATAAAGACGGGGAAGACTTTTTATCTCTCCATCGGTATAATGAATTAACAGATATATTAGCGTGTTTAGCTAATTCATATATAGTCCACTTCTTTTCTAATCTTAACTTTTCGACTCTGTTATAAATTGCCGTTGACTCAAAAGTTTCCCGCACAATTGCCCTCGTTTAATCATTATATTCTTTATATATTATACTGCGCGAGAAATGTTATAATATACAATAAATATCCTATAAACAATAGGATATTTATTGTATATTTTACCCTTTACATTTTTATCTTTCAATCAGCGTACTTCACTTTGTTCTGCTTTATAAAGCATCCAATTCCTTATACGTTTTTCTTTATCGCATATAGTCTTAATTTGCGATATTATTTTCTCTTTTAGATTTTCCCTTTGTTCAATACTGCCGCAGATAGAAATTAGCGTCTTATAACCGTTAATGATATCTAAAAAATTTTTCTTCATTTCCTTTGATAATTTCGGATATGTAAATGTGAACTGATGCATTTGTCTAAGTTTTTGCCAATATAAATCTTTGTATACCCCCTTTTCCATATTGCTAAACTTACTTAAGATTCCCTCGGCACAAAAATACTTTTTTAAAACACAATATGATTCTTTGATTTCTTTGGTATACGCTTTTATCCGCTCTCTTAATTTTTCAAAATAGTTTTTATCCGGCTCATGCAACTTTTCAAATGTTATAAACGGATCTCGTCCTTGTTGCAAACACGAAACACCGCCTTGGTATGCATTTTCCAAAGCCTCCGCCGGAAACTCATGTCTCACATATCGAAAATCCTTTTCCGACTCATGTTCCAAAATAATAAAGACTTTCTTTATTGGATCATATCCGTACACACTTATATAGTGATCGGTATGGATTTTCCCGAATGTATCTGCCCGAAAAGGTATATAAAAACAGTCTACAACAATAATCGACGGGACTCTCATTTTCAGTTTTTCAATCAATACTTTCCGTATCGCCCCTTGGGGCCAATATTTTATTTGTCTGATTCCTGTGAGCGCTTCAAACGTTTCCTTATCAAAAACCTGAATCTCTTTTGTCTTCAGCCTTCCCGCATCGTTGACATACAAATTCAAATAATTTCCTATCACGACTTCAGGAGACACTCCGAAGTATTTATAACAAGCCAACAATTGATGAAAATAGCAACTTCGGAAAAAGAAACGATTAAACGGAGATACCCCTTTTAATTCAATATACTCGGATTCATTCATTTTTTACCAGTCACTCCGATCTTAAAATTTTCTATTATCTCAATTTTGTTACACTGCATGAATTCCGGAAGCTGTTTCCGACACAAATCCATAACGTATTCCGCCGTTACGATGCCTGCATTCAGCGGCTGAACCACCGCGCAAATCTTTTGTCCCAGTATTTCGTCTGGCTTTCCGTAAACCTTACAATGTGCAATATTTCGATCCGCTTGTATCGCTTCCTCAATCATAACGGGATCTATATTTACCCCGCCACGCACGATCAATCCGTCCACTCTTCCTAAAACATAAACTTTTTTCCCTTTTATATATCCTCTATCGTGGGTATGGAACCACTTCCCCATAAATCCTGCCTCACCTATATATCCGCACGCCAATGCCGGCGACTTTATCTTGATTTCTCCATTGCAACTTTGGGCTTTTATGCCTTTTAATAACTTCCCGGCATATCCTCTTTGAATCCTTTTCGGCAATCTTCCCATCGATATCCTCGGTGCTGCTTCCGTCATACCGTATCCGACATAAAATATTGTTTTCGGCATTCTCTTTTTTATGCGCTCATATACGCTCTCCGTAAGGACTTCTCCTGAAAGTACACATTTCTCTATCGGAATCTCCGTATGCATTACGGCACAGGAAAACAGGCATGTCGGGGTTCCGTTCCATAATGTTATCCTTTTTTCTTGTATCTCTTTTTTTATCGCCCAAGGTGAAAACGGGCCGTCGTAGAATGAAAAACTTACCCCGCTGAATATTCCGACAAACAGATCCCCTACTAACGCGGCTATATGTGCCAGCGAACGGGAAATGAGCATTTTATCTTCGGGTTTATAACGAACGATTTTTGTTATTTCCTTTATATTGAATAACAAGCCGCTTTGCGTAAGCCGTACTCCTTTAAATTTACCCGTTGTTCCGGACGTGAAAAGTACGATGGGTTCTGGAACCGATACCGGCGGATACAAACCTGATGGAACAATATTAACTGCGCCTTCAATATATTCATCCGTTACATAGCAATAGCGATGGAACTGTTCAGCTATATTCTGTACCTGCTCTTCTTTCAGCAGCCGGTTGACGGGAATAATCTTCTTGCCTGAATAAAGTCCTGATAATATCGCTATCGCCATATTTTTACCTTTCCGGCATCTCAATATCACGTTGTCCGACGGCAATGAGCGAAACGCTTCACCTACGATCTGAATTCTTTGATATAAATCAAAATATTTCATGCATCCTTCGAAATCTTTCGTAAAGGTCCGAGTTCCGTTTTTTCTTATCCGAAACATTAACGTTCTAACAAGGTTCATATATACTTCTCCAACATTGTACATAAATTACCAACCGTCTCCAAGTTCTCCGCGGACAAATCGCTGTCTTTGATTTCTATATGAAACCGCTCCTCGATTGCAACAATCAGGGATACCAACATTAAAGAATCGAGACCTAAATCTTTTTTCAAAGAATCGTTTTCGTTCATATTCTGTTTCACCCCTTGAAGCTCCGATATCAATTCGTATAAATCTTTTTTTATATCTTTATTCATACCCTTTCCGCTCCCGTAAAAATCTTCTTTGCTCAAAATACAAATATCTCTTAAAAATCCCTTCCGTTACCGTAAATGTCTTGTGCGAGTTATAATCAATTACCTCCTGTGATCTCGTCGATGCATGAATATCTTGTAAAAATTCAACCAACGCCCGTTTTTCTTTCAGCGATTCAAAAATTGATACCACATCTGCTATTGTACTGCAACATATCTGCCGAATATTTTCCTTTTGGCAATATCCATACAACTCCCCATAGGACACCAATCCGTTTTTCAGGAAAAGGTAGATATCCAAAAATTTATATAGGGATTGATTTTTATTTCTGCGCCACATATCGTATAAAGAAATTTCTTTATATTGATGCGCAAGCAAATGAAGAAAAAATTTATTCTGCTCCAACGTTCTAACCCCGTTAATTATTTTCGTATTCTCTAAGAAGCCATCCACATCTTTGTCCCCGGGAAGATTATGCAACGAAAAATTCACATCGACTTCGACAAACGGTAATAACGGATCTTCCGTCATCAAGAGGTACGGCGCCGTTTCTCCGCGGTTCATTCGTCGAGTCAGTATTTCTTCTCTCGAAAAACCAATAAATTTTCTTTCCTTAGAATCATATCGTCCCTGACGAAATCCTAACGCACGCAAAACTTCACTAATATTCGATAAATCCTTTTGCGAGACAAGGATATCTATATCATTGCCGTTTCTCTCGCCCTCTTTATATATCTGTATCTTTTGCGGGTATCTACGGCAACTGAAATATTCGTTCGTAAGTTGCTGAAAATAAGTACATTGCAAAATACTTCCTTTCAAAAAAGCGTGATTGATCTTCGCTCGTTCCAACGCAATAGAAACCATATGTAGATATTCAGCTTTCTTTTGACAAAGCAATTTTTGTTCAGAACTTGATTCAAATAATACTTTTGCGATTCGCTCGGGTATTTCTATACCGATTTCCAACGCTTTACCGTAAAAATAAACATTTATACGATGAAACTCGAGAAAACCAAGTACAGAATACCAATCTGATGGCTTATATTTTACTTTTTTCCCTTGTAAAACAGAAAGAATAAAACTTAAATCGCTTCCCCTCATAAAGATACCTCCAATATCTTTTTAACATCACCAAAAGCCGCAGTTGGTTCCCTATCCGTATCGATGAACTGAAAGTCATATCTTCTCCCCAAACGCAGAAATTCTTCCCGTACTTTTTTCAACAACTCCTCATTTAAATAACGGTCACATTCTTCTGCACGGTTCTTGATCCGTCGGATAGCCAATTCTGCAGGACAGGTTATCAAAAAAATGATATTCGGACGTACAATTTGTTTCGCAGCTTCAAAGAACCATTTTTCTTTTTTATATCCGCGGGCAAACATATTCGCTATACTCGTGTAAAGGTATCTATCACAAATAACGATTTTCCCATCTCTAAGCAATGGCCTTATAACCTCATAATCATGCTGGAGTCTGTCTGACAAAGTCAATAACTGTACCGCCCTATAGTCTATATCTTGATGATTCGGGGAATACATCATTTTTTGAAAGAGTTTTGTTTTTCGGCTCAAATCCGTAGGCTGTTTTAGACATATGATTTTTTCATTTCCGTATTTCGCCGCCAACCATTCTCTGCACAACTCGATTAACGTAGTCTTACCTGCCCCATCGGTACCTTCAAACACGATGAGTTTACCGCTGTTCTTGTTTTTTTGCAAATGTGCTTTCATAGCTTCACCTTTTCACAATAAAATGCTTTGTTTGGACAGGCTTATCCGAAACAGAATTTTCTGAAACTTTAAGTCGCTCACTTTCTTCCGAAGCCGTCCCATTCTTTTTCTTTTCGAAAAACTTCTCGGTGATCGCGTAAATCGATAAGCTTAATGTCGTACTGGTCAGAGCTATCGATAATGTGCTTTCATTCCAAGCCGTTCCACAAAATAGATATGTATATAACGCTGCGTATCCTATTCCGAATAAAATCGGCAACAATACTATATATTTGTTTAAATTAACGCCTTTATTTTGCCACTTGGCTGTTATCAGTTTTAAGGGTATTTTTGCAAATCCCGTCGTTATGATTATCAGTAGCGCCAAAACAAAATTATCAATTCCGTAATTTTCAATCATTTCTTCAATAGTTTCCATCGTTTTCCTCCTGTTTAAAATACAAATTGAATTATACATTCTTGTATTTTTATAAACAAAAAATTTTCTTGGACCCGAATATCAAATTTACTGTAAGACTTTATATGTCCGTCTTCTTTAAAAATTATCTCTTTTAAGCGACTGAAAAACATTCTGATAACACTCATGCCATCCTCTCAGTTTTGACATTTTATCAAGCCGACTTTATATAACTCTTTAGCAAAAAAACTATATACTTTATTCATCATATAATAATACTTGCCTTGCGACATATGTAGTTCATAGGCAATGTAATTATAATTTCCGCGTTCTCTATACCGAGCTTTTATAATATCTTCATACTCAGTTCCTTCAAAAAATTCATATACACGTTTCTTTGTATTTTTTAAGAAAATCAGTTGTTCTGCCGTGCTTATGTATTCCATCGCGTCTTCATGAAATCTTCCCTGTTTTACCTGCGTATTATGAATTTTTATCAATTTGTTAATTCGTTTGATCAAAAGCTCCCTCGATAAATTACTGTTCAACAGAAAGAAATCAATAATTGTTCGTATTTTTATCAATTTAGCACTCATCTTTTTCCTCCTATACCTTAAGTTTACCAGATTTTAAACACCGATTTTTTTAAAAAATCGGTAAATCTATGTTTTTTCGATCTGTAAAAATTATAAAAGCCGATTGCTTTTACGGCAAACGGCTTGCTTCTTAAATATATTTTAATCCCTATAACCCTGCTATCAAATATTTTATCGTTTGCCTTTTTTATTATAAATAAAAGTCTATGTGCATATCAATACTCCTTAATAAAAAAATGCGGCCGCATTTCTTAATGCGACCGCTCCTTTTTTAACTTATACCCATATTCCCAAAATATCATATCTAATATTTTAGCGACAGGGTAATTCAACTCCTTGTTACCACTTTCGATATGCACTTTTTCATTTACTGAACCCATAATTTTTTCCAAAGCTTCTTTATGATCGCGACTGTAATTAACAAGTTTTTTCAAACTTCTTTTGCCAAGCGTAGCGCATAATTTTTCATTTTTCATCCCATCAACGACATATTCATCGTATGCCGGAATACACCCCAAAGTCGCCATCAATATTTTTCCTATTACCGTGTCATGTACCTTCTTATTTTTATCCTTTGAATTTTTATTGATTCGATAGGGCCCCTTCAAATTATAATAAGTTTTATCTATAAAATAGTCATTTAATTCTTTTTTCAAGTCAATAACTTTTCTTATGTACGCCTCAATATCAAAAGAAAACAAATCAACATTGCAGAGTTCCTTGTAATCAGTTTTATTTAAGATCTTTATGACTGGAATCAAAAAACGATAATCCTTTTGCATGAGAAATGCGCCGCGGCAAAGCATACCCCAGCTCCCTAAAAATGCAAATAACCGCAAAGCAACTTTATCGAGCGTTTTATTTCTATTATCTGACCTTTTTGCGAGATAAAAGCTATGAATATAATCATATGAACGATAGCGAGAATTTTTATCCTTACAATATATATCCATAAACTTATCCGCATAAGTTTGCATTAGTTCCCCATTTGCCAGTACACCAGTTGACATTTTACACCTCTAAATTGTATTATTTTGCCAAATCAACCTAATTACAACCTTTTTCAGTTTAATCTACTGCCGCAGAATTCAACTTTATTTGTCCTTATTATACGATATATCGTCTTTACACCCCCGAAAAAGAAATCACTATCGCCAGAATCATCTCAACAGCAGAGTATAACGCTTGATGAGTTAGAGAGTTGAGAAGTTTGATATTGTTGACGAATCGCCGTCGTAGGCGATAAGATGATACACGGAGAATCAAGTCGGCGGATCAATTCAAACCCAAGAACGGTCTTTCCACTATCGGGAGCTGCTACAATATCGATTTTCCGTCCTCCAAGTATTTGTCTGCGTTGTCAAGTACACGTCGCTGATAATCACGAAATGTTCCATGAAACTGTATTTTTTCAAATTGCTTCATTTAACCGCACCTCTCTTTCAAGAAGCGTTTCAATAAAAATGCAAGGAAATACGGGAATGTATAAAATTTTCCGTTAAATCCTATATTTTTATATCCTAACTTTATTCCGTATCGAACATCGGGATATTTATCAGCGTCTATTATCTTATTCATAGAAGGGGTTGCCCCGTCATTTGCTTTCACTTCAACAGGAACCAATGAATTACTGTCTCGCACAAAAAAATCTATTTCCAACGTTCCCTTGTCATTTTTATAAAAATACAACGGATATCCTTGTTTTACCAACATATCCCCTACGATATTTTCGTAAACAGCTCCTTTATATGTGTTAAAGTTTTTATTATTCCGCAAATCTTCCTGTGCTTCTTCATCCAAAGAACCTACAAGCAAACCCGTGTCTCTGAAATAAACTTTATAGTTATCCGGATTATAATTCCCTTTTAACGGCAGTTCGAGCTGCTCCATACAATAACATATATTTACTATACCCGCATTGTTCAGCCAATCCAAAACGCCGATATATTCCCTGTTTCTTGCCCCGCGTTCTACTTTGGAAATCTGAAATTTTTTGTTTTCTTTTCCAAGAAACACCGGAACTTTCCTGTAAACGTTCAGTATCTTTCCGTGATCAAGCCCGCCGGCATACTTTGTTATATCTTCTTCATAGTCCAACAATATCTGGCGCTGCAAGCTCAATGTCCCGCTGTAATTTTTCTTCTGCACAAACGACCTTACCACAGCAGGCATTCCGCCTAGTACCATATATTCTCGAAAATTTTCAAACATTACGTCAAGTATGACCGAAGAAAACGGCCTTACCTCTGCCATACTTTGGTAAAGCTCCTCTATCTGTTCCTTTTTATATCCTTTCGCCCACAGAAATTCCTCAAAATCCAACGAATACATTTCATAGTCTTCTTTGTAACCTACACTGTTCGATTCGATTTCATTATAGTTTATTCCCATAAGCGATCCCGAACAGATAACGTCATATCTCCCGTCTTGTTTGAACGATTTTAAACTCGTCGCACAGTTGATACACGCCTGTAATTCATCAAAAAATATAAGCGTTTCTCCGGGAATAAATTCCAACTCGGGATTATGAAGCGTAATATTACGAATAATTGTATCCGTCTCAAAACCGTCGTCGAATATATCACAGTATTGTTTTTGCAACAAAAAATTTATTTCGACAACGTTAGTATAATTACTCTCCCCGAACTGCCGTATGGATGCGGTCTTTCCTACCTGCCTTGCTCCTTTTACAATCAGCGGCAATCTGTCTGGATTTTGCTTCCACTCGCTTAAAAATTCATCAATCTTTCTTTTCAGCAACTCCATATCAAACACCTCCGCATATACTATATCACATTTTTCAAACAAAATCAAGCATTAAAATCACAAAATTCCAAAAATATATTTGATGTTTATCACATTTTCCTTTCAATATACTTTTCGTATTAAACTATCGGTTCCTTACTCATCTGCGTTTATCCGAATCGTAAGCATACGTCCTCGTTACTCCGCCCGTAAGAGAGTTGCCCGTCGTGTAGTTATACGTTGTTACTTTTTCGATGTTCCCGAAATCGTCGTATTCGTAGAAATACGTCTTGTTCAGCGCCGCGTTGTCCTCGCGGATCAGGCGGTCGACGTCGTCATAGGTATAGCGGATACTTTTTCCGCCGATCGTCCTCTTACTGATATTCCCGTTCTTATCGTACTCGTATTTGTCCGTGAGGTTCAGACCGCGGAATTCCACTTCTGAGACGAACGTCGTTTTTCGGTCGGGGCGGATCACCGTTACCGGAGGTTTCGTTTCTCCGCCTCCTCCGCCCGTCGAGCCGCCGCTGCAACCGCCGCCCGTACAGAACGGAGAAATGTTGTTCTTCAACAAGCTGTTATAGACAGTATATTCCCGATATCCGCCCTCCTCGTAGCTGTAAAGTTCGCTGAAATATTCGTCTTCGTCCGTTACGATCCCCTTTTCTCCCAATCGGTTCAGCGCATCGTACACGTACTTCACTTTCTTTCCCGTCGGCAGGTATATCTTCGTCAGCGGCGCGTTCGGCACTCGGTTGCCCAATAGACAGGAAAAGCGGCCGCACAGGAATGTGCAACCGCTCTCTACTCTTACATTTTAAGTTCATTTACTATATAGCCACTAAAATTTATCATTCCTGCCGACATAGCCTTTGGGACGTTCTTCCTCGCAACAAGATTTTTCCACTATCCACTTATAAAATTCTATCGGATAAGAATCTCTTCTGTCACATAAAGCAAATATTTTCTTATGCTTTGAAAAAACTTTCCATCCATCCCGAGTATGTTTAATTAAAGTAATTTCTTTGACATTTATTTTTATGGGAATAGTTCTATAGATAGAAACGATGCCCATTTTTGTATTTATAATTACTTTTCTATAAGCGCACGCAAAAGCTATCACTATAAAAGCCAAACAAACTAAACAAAGCCACATATAGCCGTCAACAGAATTATTAGTAAACAAATTAAGGTAATGAGCTATTGTAACGCCAATACCACCTAATACGCCTATTCCGCAAAATATAATAGAAATACGGATATCATAATTTGCTTCTAATATCTCCTTTTTTTTGATTCGATGTTTACGTCTTAAAATTTCTTTTATAATATATGCAATACATAATATTAAAATTGCAAAGAAAAATGATGAAATTATAATATCCATAATCCTCCTTTCTTTAGAGCGGCAAGAAAGCAATACCAATAGTACCACCCAATGTTATTGCCCCACTTTTAATCAATGCCATAGTCAATGCACTTGTAATGTGTCCATAAACCATTGCATCCCATGCTTTTACCAACGCCATTCTTGTTAAATGTTTGGCTCCAGCCGCTCCAGCCAAGTTTTTATATGCACCCGTCGCAATCTTAGTAAGCACTTTATCATAACTGGCACAGGCTTTTAAAAAAGCTTCAGAAGGTTTTTTAAAAGCGGCTTTATTTAATGCAGTTGCATTACGAGCTCCCGCTCCGCCGATTAATCCTGCCACACCGCCGATAAGTGTTGTAAATCCTATACTTACCCAAGTTTGCCAAGCCCCTAAATCATCACCATTTAAAAGCGCTCCGCCCAGGCCGCCAACAAAACCAAGCCCTGCCCCGATACCGCCTAAAGCAATCGCTCCTAACCCAGACATCGCAAAGGCGCCACTAATTCCGCCGATTAACCCGTCGAGTCCAACCTGCCACCAATTAATATTGCTCCAACCTTTATCAATACCTTGGCTTATTATGCTTGCCCCCGCACTAATCGCTGCGCTTACCCCAAAACCAATTAGGATTAAAGCCGTTAACGATAATACGAAATTCCCCGTCGGATCGGTATGCATCACGGGATTGTTTCCGCAGTATGCAAACAGGTTCAGTCCGTTGATGTCGGTCGGCTGGATATAGCTTATGTCGTCCGCGTTGATAAACCTGCCAATGGAAGGGTCGTAATAACGGCTGTTCAGGTAGTACAAGCCTGTTTCCGTGTCGTAATAATACCCACGATAACGGAACGGATTCAGCTTTGCTACGCTATTATTATACAACATTTCGTCCGTGATGTCAATACCAGCCCCTTTCCGCACTCTCTTGCGGGTTATCTCCCAACAAAGAAAAGCGGCCGCACAGGAATGTGCAACCGCTCTTTCACTTTATTACTTCAACTAAACTTTAAATATATTGCAACCAATTTACCATCTTCATCAATTTTGACATATTGATTAATTGCAAACTGATAAATCGGTAAATCAATTTCAATATCGCCAAAACCATATAATTTTTGACTTGAATCGTAATATTCTATTCCTTTTACTTTTTTTGCGTTTTTTATAAGATACTCTTTTCCAAAACAATCTGGATCAATAGATTTATCATCCATATACAATCGTCCAGTTAAAACATGTTTTACATCTATTTCTTTTAATATAATTCTCTTGCTTAAATTTACACAACCTTCTATTCCTATACATTGTTTGGAATTTGAGTTAATATTTAATATTAATACCACAAACGGTTCAATTTTAACTTGAAAATCCCAATCTAATTCATTATTTAAACAAGAAAACGAATTATCTTTATTTTTAACTAAAACAGATTGACTCATAGATTGTGTAGTATCAATAAAAAAACGCATAGTTTCACCCTCCTAAAATGGTCCTATATGAAAAATAATACCCTTTATATAATTAACTACTAACTTCCAAGTAGCATCATGCCATACGCCCTTTCCAATCCTAAAACCTCCTTTTATTGTAAAATTAACTATTTGTTTCGACTCTTTTACCATCTTACCATATTTTATAATTTGTTTTTGCAACAAAACAGAATGCTGATATGATCGAGCCATGTGTTCAGAATCTATTAATGTATTAGAATATTGATATGCTTCTATATTCTTATAGGCATTGATTCTCGGGGCATTATAACGTAACCAACCACCACAAATTGCACTTCCTACAGCCGCTACACCTGCGGTTATACCTGAATACAAATTATAAGCAGACTGATTACCCCCAAATATCCCGTCTCTAACAAAATTATAGCCGCTTATCGCTTCTCCAATATCTGCGCCACCGTTAATCGTTGTTAATGCCCCAGCCGTAATTGTTACTCCAGCAACAACCAACATACCAACTCCTGCTACTCCGCTCGCAATAACTAAAGCGCCAGCAACAATTGCCCCTACACCCGTCAATACATTGACGACACCGCGCCAAAAAGAACTCCAACTCCATGTTCCCTCCGGATCGGTATACATCACGGGATTATTCCCGCAATATGCAAACAGATTCAGTCCGTTGATGTCGGTCGGCTGGATATAGCTTATATCGTCCGCATTGATGAACCTGCCAATGGAAGGGTCGTAATAGCGGCTGTTCAGGTAGTATAACCCCGTTTCCGCGTCATAAT
>OMGY01000283.1_pt1 | contig 61441 bp, 50 predicted proteins | sample 1674461 | NCBI WGS metagenome assembly OMGY01 (sample SAMN05578579, study PRJEB25193) | human gut metagenome | biome: Human Microbiome; feature: human-associated habitat; material: feces | host: Homo sapiens | place: USA:Birmingham | reverse complement strand
AAAAATATAATTTTCAGAAATTCTGTAAGAATTTCATCATTAATTCATAATTCATAATTCATCATTCATAATTAGCAATATTTTGTTTACAAAATATTGTTATAGTGTTATAATTTACTAAAAAGTTATAATATACTAATATATATGAAAAAATAATTGAAGAATAAAAGAAAGCTAAATTGAATAAAATATTACCTGGTAGAGGTGCTGTTTATAATCAGTAAGAAAAGGGAGTTTTTGCAGGACATAGATCTTTTCTGAAAGGTATGATGGCCGAAGGAATAAGGAAAGCAAAACCTTATTTCTGGGTATGTATAAAATATATACATAACTGTCACAGTAGTGGAGCGCTACAGGGTTTAAATGAAATTATGAAATAAATTTTAAAAGAAAATTTCGTATATCATGTATAATCTTAAAAAGTGAACTACCATCATAGAATTTCTATGATGGTTTTTTTTATAATTTATTAGAGTATATTAGGAGTTGGGGATATGAAGTTATTTGGAACAATGGAAATAAGAGAAAATGAACTATTTATAGGTGGAGTTAGTACCGTAGAGTTAGTGAAAAAATATAAATCACCTTTATATGTTATGGATGAACAATTATTAAGAGATACATGTAGAAATTATTATAAGAGTTTTAAATGTAATGAAGATAATAGAGTTGCTTTTGCAGGAAAAGCATTTTTAACTTTAGAAATGTGTAGGCTTATTCATGAGGAAGGTCTTAACTTGGATGTAGTTTCTGGTGGTGAGCTATATACAGCGTATAAAGCAGGTTTTCCAATGGAAAAGATATATTTTCATGGAAATAATAAAACCTTAGACGAAATTCAGTTAGGGGTAGAAAAAAGAGTTGGTAGATTTGTTGTAGATAATCTAGAAGAAATGGAAATGATTAATGAAATAGCAGCAAAGCATGGAGTGATACAAGATATATATTTAAGACTTACTCCAGGAATTGAAGCCCATACTCATGAGTATATTCAAACGGGACAAATAGATTCAAAATTTGGATTTGCACCAGTAGGTAATACTATAATGGAAGCGGTAAAACATGCGTTATCTTTAGCTAATTTAAGATTAATAGGTCTTCACTGTCATATAGGATCACAAATATTTGAAATAAAGCCATATGAAGACGCAGCTGAAATTATGTTAAATCATATTGCTGAAATCAAAAGAGAAACAGGTCATGAAATTAAAGAGCTAGATTTAGGTGGTGGCTTTGGAGTGTATTATACAGAAGCTGATAAGCCAAGAAGCATAGAAGAGTATTGTAGTGCTATATTAAATAAGGTTGATGAAACTTGTGAAAGATTAGGATTAGCTAAGCCAGTACTTACTATTGAACCAGGTAGATCAATTGTAGGAAATGCAGGTACTACTTTATATACCATTGGAGCTATAAAGAATATTGAAAATGTAAGAAAATATGTTTCTGTTGATGGTGGAATGACTGATAATATAAGACCAGCTTTATATGAAGCAAAATATGATATGTCAATAGTTAACAAGCTACATGAGCCAGCAGATGAAAAAGTAACTATAGCAGGTAAGTGCTGTGAATCTGGAGATATATTAATGAAGGATATATATATCCAAAAACCTGAAAGAGGAGATATTTTAGCTGTATTTACTACAGGTGCATATGGTTTCTCAATGTTTAGTAATTATAATAAAAATGTAAGACCAGCGGTGGTATTTGTTGGTAATGGACAGGAGAAAATAGTATCTAAAAGACAAGACTATAAAGATTTACTAGGATTAGAAATATAGAATAGTGGTAAAAATTAAGGTGAGATGAATTATCATAAATTCTTCTTGCCTTTTAATATATAAATTTTTAATGAATGTTTTATATATTGTAATAAAATTGACATATTGCTGTAGTATAATATAATGGTAAAATTAGATTAAATAAAAGAAATATGATATACTTGTGTTTCAAGTAAAGTGAGAGGGAGGAAGTTCTAGCAAAATTTTGCTAAAAATATTAAGTTATGAAGGAAAGTCATTTTATAGTCGATAGGATAGAAGGCAGATCGTTAGTATTACAAAATCGTAATGCAGAAATAATAATAATAGATAAGACAAATGTTGAAGATGAAGTAAGAGAAGGAGATATATTAGTTAAGGTTCATAAAAACAGATATATTGTAAATAAAGAAGAGACTGACAATAGAAAGACTGAAATTGATAATTTGATGAAAGGCATGTGGGAAGAATGAAGGAAAGTAATAAAGAAATTAAAAACCAAAAGACGGGATTCTTTTACGAATGGGTTGTACCAATTGTAATTGCAGTTATATTGGCTTTTTTAATAAATAAATTTGTTATTTATAAGGTAAAAATACCTTCAGAATCAATGGTTCCAACATTAAATGTTAATGATAGGCTATTTGTTACAAGGGTATATAATCCAGAAAAACTTGATAGAGGCGATATTGTTGTATTTAGTTATGACCAAGAAGGCGAAGAAATCAAGATGATAAAAAGGCTTATAGGCTTACCAGGAGATGTGGTGCAAATAGTAAATGGGGTAGTATCCGTTAATGGAGAAGTTCTAGAAGAAGACTATATTGGAGCTGAAGATACTTTTAATGGTACATATACCGTGCCAGAAGGAAAATACTTTTTCTTAGGAGATAATAGAAAATGGTCTAAAGATTCAAGATATTGGCCTGTAACACCTTTTGTTGATGCAGATGATATAGAAGGAAAAGCAGTAATAAAAGTTTATCCATTTAGTGATTTTGGATTAATTGAATAAAGAGATGGACAGATAGGAGATGATTTGAATGGAAGAAAACAAAAATAATCTTAATGGACCACAAAAAAAGAATAATAACAATAATAAAAAATATTTAATTATATACGTAATTGTGGCATTTATGTTTATATACTCTTTCAACTATGCAAAAAATATGCTAACAACACAAGAAATATCATATAACAAGTTTATGCAACTTGTAAAAAATGGTGAAATTTCAGAAGTTAGAACTGAAGGTGACTCACTTGTAATAACACCTAAAGAAGGAAGTTCAGAAAGCGGAAAAATGCTTTATACAGGTGAAGTTTTAGATCCTAATTTAGTAGAAACATTACAAAATAATGGTGTTGAATATTATGGAAATATAACAGAGCAACAATCAATGATTATGGAGTTATTGGTTTATTACATAGTACCAATATTACTAATGTTCTTCTTATTTAAGTTCCTATTTAGAAAAATGGGTGGAAAATTTGGTGCTGGTCCAATGAACATGGGAAAAAGCAATGCAAAAATGTATGTTGAAACAGATGTAAAAGTTACTTTTGATGATGTTGCAGGACAAGATGAAGCAAAAGAAAGTTTAACAGAAATAATAGATTTCTTAAATAATCCAGCAAAATATGCAAGCATAGGTGCTAAATTACCTAAGGGTGCATTATTAGTTGGGCCTCCAGGTACAGGTAAAACTCTTATAGCTAAAGCTGTTGCTGGAGAAGCAAAAGTACCATTCTTCTCAATGTCAGGTTCAAACTTTGTTGAAATGTTTGTTGGGATGGGTGCTGCTAAAGTTAGAGACTTATTTAAAGAAGCAGAAAAACATGCACCATGTATTATCTTTATCGATGAAATAGATTCAATAGGTAAGAGTAGAGATAACCAAATGCAATCTAACGATGAAAGAGAACAAACTTTAAATCAGTTATTAACTGAAATGGATGGATTTGATGCAACAAAAGGAATAGTAATTCTAGGAGCAACAAATAGACCAGAAATATTAGATAAAGCATTACTTAGACCAGGTAGATTCGATAGAAGAGTTATTGTTGATAGACCTGACCTTATTGGTAGAAAAGCTATTTTAAAAGTTCATAGTAAGGACGTTAAATTAGCAGATGATGTTGATTTAGATTCAATTGCTAAAGGTACACCAGGTGCAGTAGGGGCAGATCTTGCTAATATGATAAATGAAGCAGCTATAAGAGCTGTTAAACATGGTAGAGATGAAGTAATTCAAGAGGACTTAGAAGAAGCTGTAGAAGTAATTATAGCTGGTAAGGAAAAGAAAGATAGAATTCTTTCTAAGCAAGAAAGAAAAATTGTTGCATTCCATGAAGTTGGTCATGCTCTTGTAGCAGGATTGTTAGAAGGTACTGATCCAGTTCATAAGATTACAATAGTACCAAGAACCATGGGAGCTTTAGGATATACAATGCAGCTACCAGAAGAAGAAAAATATCTTGTTTCTAAAGAAGAAATGTTAAATCAAATTACTGTAATGCTTGGTGGAAGAGCTGCAGAAGAAGTTGTTTTCAACATGGTTTCTACAGGAGCTTCAAATGATATTGAAAGAGCTACTCAATCAGCAAGAAGTATGGTAACTGTATATGGTATGACTGAAAGATTTGATATGATGGCTTTAGAATCTATTCAAAATAGATATTTAGATGGTAGAGCAGTAAGAAACTGTAGTGAAGAAACTTCAACTTTAGTTGATGAAGAAATCTTAAAGATAATTAGACAATGTCATAATAAGGCCATTGAATTATTAACTGAAAATAGAGATCTTCTAGATGAAATATCAGAATACCTTTTAGAAAAAGAAACTATTTTTGGTACAGACTTTGAAAGATTTATTTACAACAAGTATCCTGAACTTAAGAAGATTAAAGAAAAGGAAAAAGAAGAAAATAAATTAGATTTAGAAAAAGAAGAAAATAATGATGATCATGAGGCTAAGGAAGAAAACCATGAAAATCATGAAGATAAAGAAAATGAAGTAGCTAGTACAATTGATATGATAATTGAATAGCATTTATATTTAAGGAGTTAGGATAAATATATCTTAACTCCTTAAGTTACTATTGTAAGGAGGTATTACTTTGGATAAATATCAATTTCTAAAGGAAGAAGAAAGATTAGATTATACTTTACAGACGTTAAATGAGGAAATTTTAAACTACATAGAAAAAAGAAAAGAGATAGCTAATTACATATTAGATTATAGAAAAAACTTCATAGAGGAACATAAAGATGATGAAGATGCTTTAATGGAGTATTTTGATCATGAGAGATATGTTAAGGAAGAATCTTATAAACAAATTGATAAAAAGCTAATGGAGCTTACTAAGCTTAAGGAAACTCCATACTTTGGGAAGGTAATTTTCAGTGATGAAGATGAATGTCAAGAAGAAATATATGTAGGAAGATATGGACTTACTAAAGACGCTACTTTTGAAAATGTAATAATAGATTGGAGAGCTCCAATAGCTTCATTATTTTATAAGGGGTCATTAGGGCCAGCCACATATAAGACACCAGATGGAGAACTACCAGCTGACATATTAGCTAGAAGACAGTTTGTTATCAAAAAAGGTTCTCTACAAGGATATTTTGATTCAGAAGTTGATGTTAAAGATGAAATTCTTCAAATGATTCTTTCTTCTAACTCAGGAGAAAAACTAAAAGATATAGTAATGACAATTCAACAAGAACAAGATGATATCATTAGAGAAGAGAGAATGAAGGTTGTAGTGGTAAATGGAGTTGCTGGTTCAGGAAAAACTACCATAGCCCTTCATAGAGTAGCTTATCTTTTATATAACTACAGACAACAATTAGGTAATAAGGTATTAGTCTTAGGACCAAATGATATATTTGTTGATTACATCAGTGAAATACTTCCTACTTTAGGTGAAAGTGATGTGGCTGAAGAGACTTTTGCTGGTTTTGCCATGAAAGAAATAGGTTTAACTGAAGATGTCCTTGATTTTACAGCTTATTTAGAAGAAGTATTAAAAGGAAATGAAGAAGTAGTAAAAGAAATCAGGTATAAATCAAGTGAAGAATTCATTAAGTTCCTTGATGAAAAATGCATAGAGTTTGAAAATGAATACTTTAAGCTACAAGCACTTAATGCCTTTGGTGAAGAAGTAGTACCATTAAATGAAGTAGAAGATTTATTTGAAAAACACTATAAATATATGCCTTTATTTAGAAGAAGCCAAAAAGTTAAAAGAGTTCTTATATCAAAATTAAAAGATAAGAGAGATGAAAAGGTAAGAGAAATAAATGCTGCATTTAAAGCTAAGCTTGAAGCAATGTCAGATGAGGAAAAGAATATTGAACAAAACAATTTAGAATTCCAAAGACGTAATGACATAAGAGATGTTGTAAGAGAAGTGATGAATGTAAAAGCAGAGCTAGAAAACTGGATAGATAATGAAAGTATAGTTGATATTTATAAGAAGTTTATGAACATAGATATGTTATCATACTTAGATCTTCCAGCAATACTATACTTAATGATTAAGCTTGATGGAAAGAAATCTAAGTCAGAAATCAAACATATAGTTATTGATGAAGCACAAGATTATAGCATGCTTCAATTCTTAGTGCTTCAAGGATTAACTGGCTGTAGAAGCTATACTGTTGTAGGTGATGTTAACCAAAGACTTGTAAAGATTGATGAAGTACCTGCCATGTTAAGATTAGAAGAGCTTTATGGAAAATTTGTTAAGAGATTTGATTTAAATAAGAGCTATAGATCAACACAACAAATTATGGAATATGCAAGTAAATTATTAGATGAAAATGCTATAGTTCCATTTGTAAGAAAAGGTAAATATGATGTGGAAGAAGTTGAAATTAATGATAAAGAAGATTTAATTGATACTATTTTAGAAACCTTAGAAGAATATGATGATGAAAACTATGAAAATATAGCTGTTATAACAAAAGATAAAGATGAACTTCAAAGAATAGCACCAGAACTTAAAAAGTTCACTAAAATTATGGCCTTTGATAAAGCAGATATAATTTATAGAGGTGGAAAAGTTATCGTTCCATCATACTATGCTAAAGGTCTTGAGTTTGATGGAGTTATAGTTGTAAATTTTGATGATAATACTGATGATTTAGTTAAATACATTATGGCAACTAGAGCTTTACATCAACTTAAAATTATAAATTATAAGGGAAAATAACTTATATTTAATATGGTTTTACCTGTTAGAATAATATAGAAACGGTGTGAATTTAAAAGATTTATTGGCGAAATATAACATAAAAACACGAAAAATTTATAATTATGCAGAAAATATACTTTACATTTAAAAAAAAAAACTGTATATTAATAAGTGACAATTAGATATGAAGTAGATAGAGGTTGCGATATTTAAGAGTAGATTTACGGAGGTAAGCACAAAGATGTAAATTGAAAGGAAGTTTCGCCGAAACATATGGTTGATGCTTTGAAACTATAGTGTTGGGGTTATGTAAAATATACATAACACTGTCACAAATTCATTTGTGAAGAGCTATTACTTAACGGTTATATTATTGATAATAATACTTTTATTATAACATTTGGTATTTTAGTGATTATATAGTCTTGAGTGAGAAGCTCAAGGCTTTTTTTATTATTTAATAGATTATCTCCTTCAAGCTATTATGTCAAAATATTAGAAATAGGAGGATTTTAAACTAATGCAAAATGTAGCAGATAACGGAAGACAAAGCTTCTGGAAAAAAGTTAGTAATGGAATAAAAGTTCCACATACATTAGTTATTATTTTTTCAATAATAATTTTAATGGCAATAGCAACATATATAGTACCAGGTGGTGCATATGAGAGAGTAGCTACTGAAGTTAATGGACAAACTAGAACTGTAGTTTTAAATGATTCATTTACATATGTTGAAAATGAGGCACAAGGATTGTTCCAAGTAATTCAAGCACCAGTAAAAGGTATTGAACAGTCAGCGGAAATTATAGCATTCTTATTCGTAGTTGGAGGTGCATTTAGTTTAATAACTAGAACAAAAGCAATAGATTCAGCTATAGCTAAGGTTGTTAATGTTTTTAAGGGAAATGAGTTATTAATAATTCCTATTATATTCACATTATTTTCTCTTGGTGGAGCAACATTTGGTATGACTGAAGAAGCTATACCATTTATAACAATATTAGTTCCATTAATGCTTGCCTTAGGGTTTGATAGTATATTAGCAGTGGGAATAAGTTATTTAGGATGTATTGTAGGATTTGCAACAGCTATGCTTAATCCATTTACAGTGGGAATAGCACAATCTATAGCTGAAATCCCATTATTCTCAGGGATAACATACCGTACTATTACATGGGTTATAACAACAACTGTAGGAATTATATTCTTAATGTTTTATGCAAGAAAAATTAAGAAGAATCCTGAATTTAGCCCAATGTATAAATTAGATCAAGAAAAACGTGAAAAATTAAAAGAAACTCAAAGTGAAGAAATTAAATTTACACTTGCACATAAAATAATAATTGCTTCAATTGGTGTTTGTTTAGCAGTTATTATATGGGGAGTATTAAAAGAAGGATTCTGGATTCCAGAGATAGCAGCAGTATTCTTAATAACAGGAGTATTTGCAGGAATAGTTGGTGGATTAAAAGCTGATGAAATGGCAGAAGCATTTATATCTGGAGCTAAAGATATGATTGGAGCTGCAATGGTAGTTGGATTTGCAAGAGCTATAGTAATAATAGCAGAAAATGCTCAAATCATAGATACAATATTATTTGGTTTATCATCATTTATAGGTAAATTACCATCATTATTAGCTGCATGCGTAATGTTACCAGTTCAAATGTTTATAAACTTCTTTGTTATTTCAGGTTCAGGGCAAGCAGCATTAACTATGCCAATATTAGCACCGTTAGGTGATTTACTTGAAATATCAAGACAAACAACAGTATTAATATTCCAATTAGGAGATGGGTTCTCAAATGCTATTTTCCCAACATCAGGAGTATTAATGGCATGTTTAGGAATGGCTGGAGTACCATATTCAAAATGGTTCAAGTGGATAATGCCATTACAAATTATCTTATTTGCACTAGGTATTATATTCATAACTTGTGCTATGATGATGGGCTGGGCGTAAGAAGTTAAGAAGTTAAGAGTTAAGAGTGAAGAGTGAAGAGTTAAGGAATAAATTCAGTAACTTTTATCTTTTCACTCTTACCTTTTACTTAAATAAATATCTTAGAAATTTATTTAAATATGGGAGGAAAGAAGAAATGAAGACTAGAATATATAACGAAGGTCAATTAATTAAAGAAAGATTAGCTGAAATAAGTGATTACATATATAATAATCCAGAACTAGGAAATGAAGAATATAAGGCAGTTGAAGCATTAACTACATTTTTAAAAGAGCATAATTTTCAAGTAGAGTGTCCAATAGCAGATATGGATACAGCATTTAAAGCAACTTTTGATAGTGGAAAACCAGGAATGACTATAGGATATTTATGTGAATATGATGCATTACCTAAAATAGGACATGGATGTGGACATAATATGATAGGTGTTATGTCATCAGGTGCAGCAGTAGCTTTAAGTAAAGTTTTAGATGAAATTGGTGGAAAGATTATAGTATACGGAACTCCAGCAGAAGAAACTAATGGGGGAAAAGTTATTTTAGCAGAAGCTGGTGTATTTGATGAATTAGATGCAGCAATGATAGTTCATCCAGATGGAGAAACTAGAGCAAGTGGATCAAGCAGTGCTTTATATCCAATAAGATTTATATATAAAGGTAAAACAGCTCACGCAGCATCTTGTCCAGAGAAAGGAATCAATGCATTAAATAGCGTTATTCAATTATTTAATGGAATAGATGCACTTCGTCAACATGTAACACCAGATGTTAAAATGCATGGAATAATAACAAAAGGTGGAGTTGCAGCTAATATAGTTCCAGATGAAGCAGTTGCTGATTTTTATTTTAGAGCTTCTACTAAGGAAAGAGTAACTGAAGTTATAGAAAAAGTTAAGAAGATTGCAGAAGGTGCAGCTTTAATGACTGGGGCAACTCTTGAAATGGAAAGATATGAATTACCTTATGATGATTTAAAGACTAATGAAAAATTATCAGAGATGTTTAATGAGAACTTAAGAGCATTAGGTATTACAGATATAAATCCAGGTAAAGCTACAGGTGGCTCAAGTGATATAGGAAATGTAAGTCATGTTGCACCAACTATACACCCATATATAGGAATAACAGATTGTCCTATGGTAGGTCATAGTGTTGAAATGGCAAAGGCTACTACAACAAATAAAGCACATGATAGATTATTAATAGCTGCTTTAGCAATGGCATATACAGGTTATGATGTAATAGTTAGAAATGAAAGCTTAAGAAGCTAAAATAAATGATGAATTAAGAAACTCTCTAGGAAGTTCCTTAATTCATCACTCATAATTCATCATTAATTATTTATACTAATTTATTAGTATAAATAATTAAAAAGGTTTTCTATTTTCCTTAAAAGTGAACACTCTTCTGCTGTATAGCGGCAGTCATTACATATTCCTAAAAACATAAACCAAGAAGCTGGTGTTATGTTTTTATCTTTTGCTTCATAAGCATATTTGCTTTTCATAAACAAGCTTCCCTTCATTAACTTTAATTTATTTTCTTATATAATAATATATTAAGGGAAAATGTAAATGATTACAAAAAATTTTACTATACGTAATATTTTTCTAATTTTTTAATTACTTTGTCATAAATACCATCAACAACTGAAAAATCCATTGCTGAGATATAATAAGTTTCCAGTTCATCATGAAGTGAATGAGCCTTGTTGATAAGTTTTACAGATTTATCTATCAAATCATAAAATAGCTTTGAATTATAATCTATTTCAGATAATTTATCGCCACTTATGGCATATTTAGAGTAGTCAGATAAGTTATAATCTATTTGTGAAAAGTTACATTTGCTTATTTCATTATTGGTTAATATGCAGGTATTTAGCTCAGGAATAAGTAAGTGTTCAATTCTTTCAGGAATAAAAGGATCATGCATATATTCAATATAATATCCTTTCTTTTGTCCACGAGAACCAATATATTTTAATATTTCAGTCTTACCATATCCTGGTCCGCCAATTAAGACATATTTAGTTTTATAATCTTCCACTATGTTTTCGGTATAAGTAGTTATTCCACTAGGAGTTATGGCTGTTGCAAATAGATGTCGTTCATCACCATATCCACTTTTATCACGTTTAAAAATATTATTCTTTAAGTTTTGAATAAGATTAGATATCTTTGTTGAATCCAGAGATTCATAATTGATGTTACTCCAATCATCGTGTATATATTTTGCTGAACCTAAAAATCTATAAGCTCTTTTGAAATTCTTACTTATTTCTCTATTGAGAGCAATGATTTCTTTTTTATGCGGTGTTAATTTGTCTATATCTAATGCATCGCCTAAATTAATTATTTCATCTACTGCACCAGGAGTTATTGGATCCACAATATGAGGAGATGTACCATCTAGTATTGCTACATTTAATTCTTTAACAACTATTCCATCTAAAGAATTAGAATCAGAAGAGCAGTGATGATATTCAATATTATAGCCCTTAGCAAAGAAGTATTTTCCTACTTTCTTCATAAGTGATGATTTTCCAGTACCAGGACCTCCCTTTAAACAAAGAATACGATTGGCATTATCTTGGGTAAGTATATACCTATAAAATGAATAAAACCCTTTTGATGTGTTTGAACCAGGGAATAAATTTATTTCCTTAGGTTTGGACATTATATCACTCCTATATAAATGTTAATGTTATACATTAATAGTGTATTCAAAAATATATAAAAAAGTAACAAATGTAAAATTCTTATAAAATTTCAAAAATATATTGCATAAATATTAGAGATAGATGTATAATTATACATATAGAAGAGATAAATATACATAAAATTATGGGGGGAATTAATATGAAAAAGGGTATAATTAAAAAAATTGCTTTAACAGGTTTAATTTCAATGATGGCTTTTGGATTTGTTGGCTGTGGAAATAATGCCGAAAAGGCAGAGAATAATAATGTCTTAAATTCTATAAAAGAAAGTGGCAAATTGGTAGTAGGATTAAGTGCAGATTATGCACCATATGAATTTCATGTAATTGAAGATGGACAAGATAAGATAGTTGGTTTTGATGTGAGCTTGGCAGAAGAAATTGCTGATGAGCTAGATGTGGAATTAGAAATTAAGGAAATGGACTTTGATGCTTTAATTACTGCATTGCCAGCTGGAAAAATTGATTTAATTATTTCAGGTATGAATCCTACAGAAAAGAGAAAAAAAGCAGTAGATTTTTCAGAAATATATTACACAGCTAATCATGGAATTTTAGTTAAGGCAGAAGATGTAGATAAATACACTGATTTCTCAGATTTAGATGGATTAAAGGTTGGAGCTCAGCTTGGTTCAACTCAGGCAGAATTAGCATCTACACTTATTAAGGATGCAGATTTTCAATTATTATCCAATGTAAATAATCTAATTTTAGAATTAAAATCAGGTAAAGTAGATGCCATAGTAATGGAATCAGCAGTAGCACAAATTGCCGTTAAAAATAATCCAGAGTTAGCAGTAGGTAAGCCTGTTTATGAAGAAACTGAAGGTGGAAATGCTGTAGCAATAGCAAAAGGTAATAAAGATTTAGTTAATGTGGTTAATAAAGTTATATCAAGAGTTGTTGAAGATGGAACTATGAATAAATATATAGAGGAAGCAACTATATTATCATCAGAAGAAGTAGAAGAATAGCAGGTGGTTAAAAGATGAATTTAGATTTTAGCTTTATAGTAGAATATATGCCCTATTATTTTGAAGGAATTAAATATACATTATTAATTTCTTTTGTAGCAGTATTATTTGGTGCTGTTTTTGGTTCGCTATTATTTTATATGAAGAGTTCTAATTTTCACATATGGAAGATCAAACCTTTAAAAATAATTGCTGTAGCTTATATAGAAATTATCAGAGGGACACCAATGATATTACAAATATTTATAGTTTATGCAGGGGCAGAGCCTTTCTTCGGTATGGATTTAAGTGCTTTGCAAGCAGCATTTGTAGCTATAGCTTTAAATTCAGCAGCTTATGTTTCTGAAATTGTCAGAGCTGGTATTGATGCTGTTGATAAAGGGCAGATGGAAGCAGCAAGAAGTTTAGGAATGAAAAAGAGTACTGCAATGATGCTTATTGTAGTACCACAAGCAGTAAGAAATATACTTCCAGCCATAGGAAATGAATTTGTTGCAGTAATTAAGGAATCATCAATGGCTTCAGTTGTTGGTGTTGGGGAGCTTATGTATGCAGCAAAAATAGTACAAGGATCTACATATAGATCTTTAGAGCCTTTAATAGTGGCAGCAGGATTTTACTTTATATTAACCTTTACTTTAGGAAGGGTTATTTCTTTAATTGAAAGGAGGATGAAGGTAAGTGATATACGTTAATAATCTTGAAAAGAGCTTTGGTAAAAATAATGTGCTTAAAGGGGTTAATGAGCATATAAAAAAAGGTGAAGTTGTAGTGGTAATAGGACCATCAGGTTCAGGAAAAAGTACATTTTTAAGATGTTTAAATTTACTGGAGGAGCCTACAGGTGGAGAAATAATTTTTGAAGGTAAAAACATAACTGATAAGAAAGTGAATATAAATAAATTAAGGGAAAAAATGGGGATGGTTTTTCAGCAATTTAATTTATTTCCACATAAAACAGTATTAGAAAATATAACTATAGCACCAATTAAAGTGAAAAAAATGAAGAAAAGTGATGCAGAAGCAAAAGCAATAAGATTATTAGAAAAGGTAGGGCTTGAAAATAAAAAGGATGCATATCCAGCACAACTTTCAGGGGGACAAAAGCAAAGAATTGCCATAGCAAGAGCGTTAGCTATGGAACCAGATGTGATGTTATTTGATGAACCGACATCAGCGTTAGATCCAGAAATGGTTGGGGAAGTTTTAAATGTAATGAAGGATTTAGCTAGTGAAGGAATGACAATGGTGGTAGTAACTCATGAAATGGGCTTTGCTAAAGAAGTTGGTGATAGGATTGTATTTATGGATGGAGGAAATATCCTAGAAAGCGGAAAGCCAGAGGAGTTTTTTGCAAATCCAAAAAATGAAAGAACAAAAGAATTCTTATCAAAGGTACTATAAACTTTCTATGGTGAGGGAGTATATAGTATCAATAAAAGAGCACTTATATTTTATAAGTGTTCTTTTTTATATGTTTTATAATAGAATAATAGTAGGATTAATGGCAGGCAGGGTAATATGTCTAAGAAAACTGTATATAATTTTTTAGAGTTAGAATTTAAAAAATTATATGATGATATGAAGATTTTTATTGAAAATAAGGAACTAAGGAATGTATTTAATAATCATAAAAAATTATTAAAAGACATAGTTTATTATATTTATTTTAATAATGAAATTTATTATGAAAAGGGCTTAAGCATTTATGATAGTATAAAGCTTTTAAGGGAAGCAAGGCTTGTAGATGAATATGTGGAAGAAATGTTACTTAAGGCATTAAAAAATGCTGAGCTATATGAAGAGAGAATTGATGCTAAAGAAGATTGTTTTTATGATGACATAGAGATAGAAAGATTGGCAGATGAAAACTTTGAGAAAATTTATGAACTAATAATTTGGCTTGTATTAACTTATGGACAGGAAAATTATCAGTTTTTAAAAGAAAATTTAAGTGATGAATATAAAGAAGTATTTGATAAGTATAGCAATGAAAAAAATGATGTTGAAAATTTAATAAATAGTATTAATAATTTTGAAGACGAAGATATAAAGATACGTGCAGCAGCTTTAGTAGAAGAAGGAGAAAAATATTATTTTGGTAAGGATGTGCCACAAGACTATAAAAAAGCCATGCAGTATTTCCTTAAGGCAGCAGAATGTGGAGATGAATATGGTGAGGCATATTTAGGATTATTTTATGAAAAAGGTTATTCTATAGAAAAAAATTATCTAGCAGCTTTTGGTTGGTACTATAAAGCAGCATTAAAAGGTAATGCTTTTTCACAAAATGCTTTAGGATTATTATATATCAATGGTAGAGGCGTTAAAAAAAATAATACTGCTGCTATGATATGGTTTCAAAAAAGTGCAGAAAATGAATATTCACCAGCCTTTTATCAGCTTGGAAGAATATACTACTTAGGATTAGGTGTAGATAAAAACTATGAGAAGGCTTTTTATTGGTATAAGAAGAGTGCTGAAATGGATTTAGGTGCAGCACAATATGCCATTTCATTTATGTATAAAAATGGTGAAGGGTGTGATAAGGATAATTTTAAGGCATATTACTGGATTGAAAGAGCTGCAGAGAATGGTTATGAAGATGCTTATTATATAGTAGGAAAATCATATTTAGAAGGTATATGCTATGAGGTGGATTATGAAAAGGCCTTTAAATATTTAACCAAAGGATATGAAGCTTGTGATTTAAATTGTATTGAGTCATTGGCAGATATGTATTTGAAGGGCTTGTATGTAGAAAAGGATAAGAAAAAGGCTTTGGAACTGTATTCTATAAGCATTGATTATGGAAGTTTTCAGCTATATTTTAAAGTTGGAAAGATATATGAAGAAGAAAATTTAGTTGAACAAGCCATAAACTTTTATGAGCAAGGCCATGAATTGGGAGATTTAAGATGCACTCAAAAGTTAGGAGTAATTTATTATAATGGTGAAGGAGTCAGTCGTGATTTAAATAAAGCCATTGAATATATGGAAATTGCTGCAGAAAATAATGCTCCACATGCTATGTATGTTTTAGGTGTAGCATATTTAAGACTTAATAGATTTAAGGAAAAGACTGAAGAAATCGCCAAGGAACTTCTTTTAGGTGCATATGAATTGAAATCACCTTATGCTGCAGAATATTTAGCCTTTATTAGTCTTAATGAATTTAATGAAGGAAAAACTATAGATAAGCAAAAGCTCCTTGAATATATAAACTTTGGAGCTGAACATGGTCTTACAGAATCTATTTTTCAGTATGGATATATTTATGAAAAAGGTATAGCTGTAAGGAAGGATAATGAAAAGGCATATTATTATTATAGCTTATCAGCAGAAAGTGAATATATAAAGGCCATGAATAAGCTTGGTGAATGGCATTTAAGAGGTTATTTTGTTAAACAAGATATAGATTTAGCAATTAAGTGGTATGAAAAGAGTGCAGAAAAAAATGATATAGAGTCAATAGAAAGACTCATAGAGATTTATGAAAAGGGTATTGGAGGAAAAGATGAAGAGATAAAAGCACTTTATTATGTGTTTAAGCTTATTGATGTTGATGCATTAAAAGGAAAGTGCAAGCTTGCTTACTATTGCTTTAAAGGGATTGGTATTGAATCTGATAGTAAAAAGGCTTATGAAATACTAAATGAAGTAGAAGAAATAGATAAAGGTACTGCATATAATTTTAAAGGGTTATTAGGCTGTGAAGGGATTATAAAGTTTAATGAGGAAGAAATAGTACAGCTATTTTTAAGTGGAATAGAATGTGGTAATTCAGAATGCTATGGTAATTTAGCATACTATCTTTATAATAGTAATCTATATAAGGAACCTACTTATGAAGAAGCCTTTAAAACTTCTCTTGCAGGTAGGAAAATAGGAGTTACTAAGTGTAAATATATTTATTTAAAAAAGAAATTAGATGAAGTAATCAATGATAATGTAATATCATTGGAGGAAATTGCTTTAATAAATAAGTTAAAGGAATTAATAAATAATGGTTTTGTTTTAGCATTGCCAGCAGTTATTAATTGGTATGAAAAAAGAAATATGAAAGATAATATTGCCTATTTAAAATATAAGCAACAGCAATATTTCTATAATTTAAAAGAGAATTGAAAAAAAGAAGCTAGTATAAGTTTTAAAGTTTAAACTTATACCAGCTTTTTATTATGCTTATTTAATGAAGCTGTAGGTCAATAGTTACTATGCAATTATAAGTTGGATGTCCCGTCTTTACTGAGTTTTCTATGGATTCTTTTAAGTCATTAGATTGAAATTTATTAGTAAACTCATTGGAATCTACCACCACATCAAAGATAATATTTTTATGTCTTTCATCACCAATAACTCTAAAATCATGATAAGACTTAACCATTGAGTATGATTTTAAGACATCTTCAATATATTTTCTTGTGGATGATATTTCATCTGTATCAACAGAGACAGGATCCATATGCACCACCAAGTATACTCCAAGCTTTTCAGATATTTCCCTTTCAGCACGATCAATAATATTATGGATTGTCATAATATTTATATCAGCTGGAATTTCTGCATGAATTGAAGCCATAATCCTTCCTGGTCCGTAATTGTGAATTATTAAATCATGTACTCCAGAAATATGTTCATAAGATAAAACCATATCATTTATCTGCTGAACTAATTCAGCATCAGGTGCTTCACCTAGAAGAGGACTGATAGTTTCCTTTATCAAGCTGAAGCCTGAATAAATAATTATAATAGCAACTAAAACACCAATATATCCATCGATAGGGAAGCTAGTAAAGTTTGAAGCAAAGAAGGAAATCACAACAGTGGTAGAAGTAAATACATCGCCTAAAGCATCGGTTCCAGCAGCTTTAAGGGCTGATGAATTAATCTTGTTGCCTAAATCCTTATTAAACTTTGAAAGCCATATTTTAAATCCTATGGATATTAATAAAAGTATAAAAGGCACAATTTCAAATGTTACTGCTTCTGGATTTAATATTTTAGAAAAAGAAGTTTTCACAAATTGAAATCCTACCAGCATAACCATGAAGGAAACTACAAGAGCTGAAAGATACTCAATTCTTCCATGACCAAAAGGATGTTCAGCATCAGCAGGCTTATTGGCCATCTTAAATCCTATAATAGTTATTATAGATGAAGCTGCATCTGATAAGTTGTTAAATGCATCAGCAATGATAGCAATAGATCCTGCAAATAGTCCCACGAATAATTTAATAAGGAACAGTAATGTATTTATAATGATTCCTACTGTTCCACCTAAGTTTCCGTAGGCAATTCTAACTTTGTTATCATTAATATCATCATTGTTCTTAATAAATTTTTTGATTAGAAAATTTGATAACATAAATCACACTCCACTTTTAGATTTATTATTAATATAATATTAAACTACATTAAATGGTTAAAAAGTACAAGCTTTATTATAATTTCCTATATTGTGGAATAAATTAAAATGGTTTATATTATAAAGTATATCCAAGTAAATAAAAAAAGGGGTTCGAAATATATGGAAAGAAAACAAGCAAAAGATTTACTAGATTTTATATATGACAGTCCAACAGCATTTCATGCCGTAGAAACTGTTAAAAAGATCTTAGATGAAAATGGGTTTAAAGAAATTAAAGAAAGTGATAAGTGGGATTTAAAAAGTAGAGATAAATACTATGTGATAAAAAATGATTCTTCTATTATGGCTTTTGTAGTAGGTGATGAAAACATAGAAGAAACAGGATTAAGATTAATAGGAGCACATACAGATGCACCTGGCTTTAGAGTTAAACCAAATCCTCAAATGATATCAGAAGGAAAATATGTTAAGCTTAACACTGAAATGTATGGAGGTCCAATAATCAGTACTTGGTATGATAGACCTTTAGCTTTAGCTGGAAAGGTTGCTATAAAAGGAGTATCTCCATTAAAACCAGAAACAAGATTAGTTAATATAAATAAATCAATAATGATAATACCGAATATAGCTATTCATATGAATAGAGAAGTAAATGATGGTTATAAGTATAACAAGCAAGTTGATACATTACCATTATTAGGTTTAATCAATGAAAAATTAGAAAACAAAGATTACTTAATGGATATATTAGCAGCAGAGCTTAATGTAAATAAAGAAGATATATTACATTTCGAACTTATGCCATATGAATATGAAAAAGGATCATTAATAGGAATTAATGAAGAAATGATTTCTTCAGGAAGACTTGATGATTTATGGATGGTATATGCAGGTTTAGTAGCATTACTAGATAGCAGAGATAATTCAGCAACTAAAGTATTAGTATGTGTAGATAATGAAGAAATAGGAAGTTTAAGTGCTCAAGGTGCTAATTCAACATTATTAAATAACTTACTAGAAAGACTTACTATGGGACTTGGTAAGAATAGAGAAGAGTATTATAGAGCATTATCAAACTCAATAATGATTTCTGCTGATTTAGCTCATGCTGTTCATCCAAACCTTGGAGATAAAGCAGATCCAACAAATAGACCTGTATTAGAAGGTGGTCCTGTGTTAAAGATAGCAGCATCAGGAAGCTATAGCACAGATAGCTTTAACGGAGCTGTATTTGCCGAAGTATGTAAGTCAGCTAACGTTCCATTCCAAAAGTTTGTTAATAGATCAGATTTAAGAGGAGGAACTACAATAGGTCCTGTTACAGCAGCAAACTTAACAATACCAGTAATAGATATGGGAGCACCACTTATTGGAATGCACTCAATAAGAGAACTGGCAACAGTAAAAGACAATACTTATACAATAAAAGCATTTACTGAGTTCTTCTCGCTATAAGAATTTATAAAAAGGAATCCCTAGATTTTTGAGGGGTTCCTTTTTTTATATGAAATTATTCAGCAGAAGAAGTAGACGTAGGGAGTTCAGTTGGAGAACTAACCAACATATTATCATCACTTAATTTAAAAGTATATTTATCACTATCTATAGCTTTAAAGCAATCATCTACAGTAATATTACTAATATCAATATTCTTTAAATCTTTAGCAGTAATTAAATCTCCACCATAAGAGGAGATAAAAGATGAAACAGATTGATCTTTAGAAATATTGCTAGTAGTTTTAGCGTTAACTGATTCATAGGCAGTAACGACATTTTTTGCTTGATTAATTACAGCAACTTTCCTAGATTCCTTTATGTAGCCTGTAAAAGAAGGTGTTAAAGCAGCGGCTAATATGGCAATGATAGCAATAACCACTATAAGCTCAATTAAAGTAAAAGCAGACTTCTTTTTATTATGTTTAGTAGTCATTAGTTTTGGATCAAGATTTCTTTCAATATTAATCATAGATATCCTCCTTATTTAAAATATAAATTTACTTTGCTGTATAGCATATTTGAAAGTATTACGTAAATTTTAAAAATTATACCTACGGACAAGATAAAAATTTTCCAAAACTTTCGACAAAGTTTTATATTATAAGTTATTTTTAAGAATAATAATTTACATGTACATATCTGTTATCAATAAATGTTGTTAAGATAACATTTTATAGTCATTATTAACATATTTTTTAAGTATATTTATATAAAGGAGTGTGAGTCAGATGTGTATGAGTGCAAGAGATTATAATTACAATAAGAAAGAAATATCAATAATTAGTCCTATTATGCCTTATAAGATAATCATGAGGATAAGTGAAAAAGAATATTCTTTTGAATGCTTTAATGGAAAAAATATTATTGTCACCCCACCAATGAACAATTATTACGATTTAAGTGAAGACTTTAGACGAAATGAATTTGAATATAACATGACCAATAAGACAATTGACGATTTTATTACAACATGTGAAAAAATATATATGTATTATGTCTTAGATTTAAATATAAATATAATATAAGGATTAGGTTTATCGCCTAATATAACGGTCTGTTTTTATAAAATGTTGTTAAGCATCAATTGTTTAACAGCATTTTTTATATAGAGAAAATAGCTACAACATTAGATTTTATATTTAGATATCTCTATCTTTAAATTATTCCATACCTATATCAATTTAAACAACATTTTCTCAAAACAGAATTTTTCAGTTCAATATGCATAAACTAATAACTTTGTTATCAAAAACAACATTTTCAAGGAACAGAATTTTCAGTTTAATCTTTAAATATATTTAAGCTAAAAAAATTATAATCTACAGCAATATTTTCAAAGAACAGAAACACTCCAATAAATGAATTAGATAAAGCACGATCTTACTTATAATAACAACATTTTCTAATAACAGAAAAGCAGGAGCTGATTCAGTGAAAGTTTATAGCTAAGGAAGAGGAAGTAGTTTAAGAAATTCTAGCAACATTTATTAAAAACAGAATCAGAGAGTTAAAAGGAGATATAAGAAGACAAGACCATAAGAATAAATTTATAAAAGGAGTGATATTTTATGAATAGCATTATTGAATTAGAGAATGAAATAGAAATAAAGGAATGCCCATATTGCAAAAGTAATCATTTTATTAAATATGGCAAGTTTAATGGTATTCAAAGATATAAATGTAAAAATCATAATTGTTTAAGGACATTTTCTAATAGAACTGAATCACCTTGGAGATACTCTAAAAAAGGTATGGAGCATTGGCATAAATACATGAGGCTTATGGATTTAAATAGCAATTTAAGACAATGTGCAGATAAAGTTAATATCAGTCTCAGCACATCATTTTATTGGAGACATAAGATTTTAAAAGCCATACATAAAATAAATGAAGCTATAAGGCTAGAAGGTAATGTGGAAATAATAAAGACAATGTTTAATGAAAATAATAAAGGGGTTAGGGTAAGGCAGAGAACTCATAAAGGAAAAATAGTAATAATGTCAGCACTAGATAATAACAATAAATCCTTTTCTCAGATTATAGGCAATGTTCCATGCGATCAAAGAGATGTAGAAAAGGTAATTAAAAATAAGATAAGTGATGATGCGCATATAGATGCTTATTTAGATAGAGGATTTTTAGCAGCAGCTAGAAAACATAATAAAGCCAATAAAGAGAGAAATACAATAACTAAAAGTAATAATATTATTACATATTATATGAAACAGCTTAATTGGATACATAGATTTAGAGGGATTTCAACAAAGTATATTAATAGATATTTAACTTGGTTTTCAGTAGGCTTTAATTATAAGAATTAATATCAAATAAAAGGGAATAATAACATCATTGCTTAGGTTTAACTATTTTTAACTTAGGAGGAAAAGGAAATGGAAAAAACAAGCCATGTTGAAAGTAGAAAGGTAATATATCAAGAATTAAAAGATGCCTTTAAAGGAATTTTAAATAATCATAAATATATTAATTCTTTATCAAAGAAGAGAGAAGAAATAATACCTTCAGCTGAATGGTTATTGGATAATATATATCTTATAGAAAAAGAATATAAAAATATTAAGTTTAATATTCCAAATGGCTATTTAGATAATATTGATATAAAAACTTATGAAATGGCTAAGAAATATGTATATGAAAATTCATTGATAATAGATGAAGAAAGTATGGAACGATATATAAGAAAAAGTAATATCAATTTAACAATGGGTGAATTATGGGCTTTTCCATTAATGGTAAGAGTAGCATTAATTATCTTATTGGCACAAGTCACTAACAATGTGGTGGTAATACAAAAGCAGAGAAATGCAGCTAAGAAATTAGCTTATGAATTTATTGATGCAGAAAATAATAATAATGTTAATGAATTTTTAAATAAATTATCAAAGAAATATACAGTAAAAAGAGAATATAAGAATATAGATGATAAGTATAATGGAGATGATATTTCATTACATGATGGGCTTTTTTCCATAGAATTTGTAGATAGGATTTTTACAATATTAAAGGATAATTCCATAGATAATAAGGATATATATGATTTTATTTTAGATAGAATGGAAAGAAAAACAGAGGATATAAGTCTTGATAAACTTATATTAAAGGAGAACTTAAGGCAAGGTACCATTGAAAATTCCATAGGAAGCATCATAAGTTCATTACGAAATATAGATGCAATAGATTGGAGGAAGTTCTTTGATAGGACTTCTGTAATAGAACAATTCTTAAAAAGGGATCCTGCAGAAGTATATGCTAATATGAGCTATTCCACTAAGGATAGCTATAGGCATAAGATTGAAGAAATATCTCGTAAGTTTGATTTAAGAGAAATTGATATTGTAAAAAAAGCATTATTTCTTGCTGCACGAGAAGAAATTCAAGAAAGTTATAAAACACATGTTGGCTATTATTTAGTAGATGAAGGTGTTTATGAATTATTAAGTCAATTAAAAGGAAAAGAAGTATGCCATGGTGAAATTAGTAGTAAGCAATATATAACTTATATTGCAATTGTAACTATAAGCATAAGTGCTATATTTATAGCTTTAAATATAGCATTAGGAGGAAAGAGAAATATACTTATGTTAATACTTCAAAGTATAATATTGCTCATTCCATCTAGTGAAATAAGTACTCTTATAGTTAATAGAAGTATAAGTAACGGTAAAAGTGTAAAAGTGGTGCCTGAAATGGACTTATCCTTAGGTGTTGGTGAAGAAAATAGAACTGTGGTAATAATTGCAGCCATAGCAAGTGGTAAAAAGAAGGTTAAAAAACTTATTGAGGATTTGGAGATATACTATTTAGCTAATAGAGATGACAATATATTTTTTGCTGTATTAGGTGATTTAAAAGATAGTGATAAGGAAAGTAATGAAGATGATAACGCTATAAATGAGTATGCTTTAAAAGAAATAAAAACACTTAATAAAAAGTATTTTAGAAATAGCAATGAGCATTTTTTCTTTTTCAATAGGAAAAGGCTATATAACGAAAAGGAAAAAGTATATATGGGTCGTGAGAGAAAAAGGGGAAAGATTGAAGAGTTCATTAATTTACTAAGAGATGATGTTAATACATATAACGTAATTAGCAGTGATATAAGTGAGTTAAAGAAATCAAAATATATAATAACTTTAGATGAAGACACTGTGTTACCAATGGGAGCTGCAAAAGAGCTCATAGGTAAGATGAGCCATATATTAAATTCACCAATAATAAAAGATGAAAGAGTTATTAGAGGATATGGTGTAATGCAGCCTAAAATAGGCATAAAGATGGATATAAAGCAAAGAAGTCAATTTGTTAATATTTTTGCAGATAAAGCTGGAATTGATGGTTATTCTACAGCTACTTTTGATCTCTACCAAGATGTATTTAATGAAGGAGTTTTTGTAGGAAAAGGTATATTAAATATAGATGTTTTTCACAATTTAGTTAATAAAGAAATTCCGGAAAATAGAATACTTTCCCATGATTTATTGGAAGGTGCTTTTGGTAGAACAGCATTAGTATCAGATATTGAAGTTATGGAAGGCTATCCATCTTCTTATGAAGCAAGTTGTCAAAGACTACATAGATGGGTAAGGGGCGATTGGCAAATTGCTTCTTGGATTAACTGTAAAAAAATATCATTATTATCAAGGTGGAAGATATTTGATAACTTAAGGAGAAGCTTATTAGCACCAAGTTTGCTTATAGCAATCTTATTAACGCCAATTATCTTTAAGATACAATGTCAAGTAATGGTGCTTATATATATTGCCTTATTATTACCGTTTATCTTTATAGTAGTAGATTTTGTAGTTACACCTAAAAATAAAATAAATGGTACCATAAAGAATTTAAAGCAGGTATTATTAATTTTCAGCTTTATACCTTATCAGTCATATATAATGATTAATGCCATAAGTAAAGCTTTGTATAGGCTTTTTATATCTAAGAAAAATCTTCTTCAATGGAAGACAGCAGAGCAAGTGGAAAATGAAGTTGAAAATTCACTTTCAGCTTATTATAAGAGAATGTGGATTTCACCATTGATGGCAGTTTTATTATTAATAATCACCATAACATATGGCAGAGGAATTATCCTTTTTAATCTAGTTCCTATAGCTTTATGGACAATAGCTCCATTATTAGCATTTAAAATATCAATTATTTTACATGAAGATGAAGAAGAATTTACAGATGAAGAAGAAGCAGAGCTAAGAATTTTAAGCAGACGTATATGGAGTTATTATGAAGACTTCGTCAATAAACAAAATAATTATCTAGCGCCAGATAACTTTCAAGAAGTGCCATATAAAGGAGTGGCATTTAGAACATCTCCCACTAATATGGGGATGGCATTAATATCTAATATAATTGCTTATCACTTATCATATATAACATTAGGTGAAACTATAAAGCGTATAAAGGATTCATTGGATTCAATGGAAACCTTAGAAAAGTATAAGGGACATTATTTAAATTGGTATAATACCCTTACTAAAGCACCTTTATGGCCTAGATATGTATCAACTGTTGATTCAGGTAATCTTTTAGGATATCTATGGATAGTAAAAAAGGAAATTGAGGATATAAAGAATAAATCAATCATTAGAATTGATGAAGTAATAAGTTTAAATGATATATATGGAATTCTTGAAGAAGAGGGATATGCTTTAAAGACTGTAAAAAGTGATGATGTGAAAATAAGTAATTATAAATCCATATTAGAGGAACAATTATTACTGATAAATAAAAGTTTAGATGAGGTAATGTTAAACAAAGAAAATAATGAAGAAATAATATATTGGCTTAAAAAGCAAAGGAATAATATAGAAAATAAATTAGCTTTTTATAATTATACTTATGATGGAATAGAAAAACTGTTAGTCACTATAGGTAATGATAAAAGAGCTCTTTCTCTCAATGAGTTGATATCATTTTTAAAAGATTTAAAGAGCTCATCTGGTGATGAATATAGTGAAATATTAAATGGGAAGATAAATAAATTTATAGAAATTAAAAATACCATTAATGATTTAATTAAAAAGATAGATAAAATAATGAATGAAATGGACTTTAAACCATTATATAACGAAGATAGAGGACTTTTTTCCATTGGATATAACATAGAAGAACAATCATTGGGAAATTCATATTATGATTTATTAGCATCTGAATCAAGGGCAACTTCATTTATAGCAATAGCAAGAGGGATAGTGCCAAAGGAGCATTGGTATAAGTTAAGCAGAAATTTAACTAATGCATTTAATAGTAAGGCATTGGCATCTTGGAGTGGAACTATGTTTGAGTATTTTATGCCTTATCAGATAATGAAATGCTATAAGGATACTATTTGGAATTTAACTTATGATGGAGTTATAAATGCACAAATAAATTATGCAAAGGAAAAACATGTACCATGGGGAATATCTGAATCAGCTTATTATTTCTTTGATGTGGATAAGAACTATCAGTATAAGGCCTTTGGAGTTCCTGGAATAGGTTTAAAAAGAGGATTGGAAGATGAAGTAGTTATTTCACCATATTCTACAATTATGACTTTGCCATATATAAAGCACAAATCAATAGAAAACTTAAAGGCTATAAAGAATAAAAACACTTACGGCAGATATGGTTTTATAGAAGCTATAGATTATATAAAAGAAAATGTAGTAGATGGCTTTAGTGGTGAATATGTAAGATGCTATATGGTACATCATCTAGGGATGTCTTTTATGGCTTTAGATAATGCCTTAAATAATAAAATACTACAAAATATATTTCATAGTATTCCTGAAGTTAAGGCAACAGAATTATTGCTACAAGAAAAAGTACCTGAAAGAGTAACCTTTGAAAGATTAGTAGATCTTACAGCTAAGAAGGTATCAATGGAACATGAAAACTTCATACCAAGAATTATTGAAGGTAATGAATACGAAAATAAAGATGTATTGCTTTTATCAAATGGTAGTTATTCCACAATGATAAGTAGTTTAGGCACAGGATATTCTAAAAAAGAAAATATGATGATGTATAGATGGAAAGGTGAAAGTACAACAGATAATAATGGAATGTTCTTTTATATAAAGAATCTTAATTCCAATGAATTCTGGAGTGCAACCTATGAACCAACAAAGACCCCTTATGTGGAAGATATAGAATTTTATTTGGATAGAGCATGCTTTCATGGTGTAAATGCAAGTATTGATAGTAGATATGAAGTAACATTATCACCGGAAGATGATGTTGAAATAAGAAAGATTATATTAAAAAATATAGGAAACAAAGGTAGAAGTATAGAAATAACAAGCTATATGGAAGTAACATTAACATCATTTGAAGCAGATATGGTTCATCCTAGTTTTTCAAACTTATTTATAAGTACAGATTATGATGAAGATAGTAAGACATTATTAGCCAATAGAAGAGCAAGAGCCAAAGGAGATTCATCACCATGGATATTTCAAAGAGTTACATGTGAAGATGAGTTTGAAGGTGCAATAACTTATGAGACATCACGGTTGAATTTTATAGGAAGAAACAGAAACTTAAGATTTCCTAAGGTAATGGATGACGATGCTCCATTAATTAATACTGTAGGAACAGTACTAGATCCAATATTATCTTTAAGATGTTCATTGAGAATTGAACCAGGTGAAGAAAAAGCAGTATACTTTGTTACTGGTTATGGAGGAAGTAAAAAAGATGTTCTTTTATTAAGTGAAAAATACTCAAAAGTTAAATATATTCAAAGGTGTAGAGGTGAATTTACCCATTATACTGCTTTAGAGATAAAATATATAGGCATAAAGTCATTACAAGCTAATTTATATCAAAGTTTTAGCAACCTTATCTTATACTTAAATGAAGAAAGAAAAGATAGGGAAGAATATATCAAAAATATACACCATAGCCAAGAGGATTTATGGCCCTTTGGCATTTCAGGAGATTTACCAATAGTGCTTTTGGTCATAGATAAAGATGAGGATATGAATATATTACGACAAGTGGTTAATATGCACTATTATTGGAAGGTGCTTGGACTTAAAAGTGATTTAATTATTTATAATGAAGAGGCAAGTTCTTATGAAGAGCCTTTACAAAAATCTATTATTACATATTTAAAAAATTCTTTACAAAAAGACAATCTAAATAAAAATGGTGGGGTATTCATTCATAATAAATCTACAATGAATGAGGATATACTTAACTTTTTAAAGGGAATAGCATCACTATATATTAATAGTAATAATGGTGCTCTTATGGAGCAATTCTCTAATAATATTAATGATAGAAGAAAAAATTATATAAGACATAAGGAACTAATGGATGAAGAAATTTCCTTTTATAAAAATAAAGATAAAAAATATATAAAAAATTTAAATAGCATGAATAATTTCAAGTATAATATGGGAAAAACATTAATAGGAGATGATGTTACTGAAGAAGATTTATACTTCTTTAATGGATATGGAGGTTTTGATAATAATTCCATGAGCTATAAGATTAAGCTAAAGAATTTTCTTACCACTCCAGCTCCATGGATTAACGTCATTTCCAACGAGGATTTTGGGTTCCATGTTTCCGAGAGTGGTTCAGCTTATACTTGGTGTAAAAACAGCAGAGAAAACAAGCTAACTTCTTGGAGTAATGATTGGGTTGTAGATCCTTTGAGTGAAGCTTTATATATAAGAGATGATGGTGCAGGAAAGTATTTCAGTATCACACCAGAACCTGTTAGAGATGAAGATGAATATGATATTGAGCATGGCTTCGGATATTCTATTTTCAAACATACTGCAAATAATATAACGGGTCAACTTAAAATGTTCTGCCCTAAAAATAAGAAATTAAAGCTATGTAAAGTACTTCTTGAGAACAAATCATCGGAGGGTAAAGGACTGACTCTATTTTACTACAGCTCAATGGTACTTGGAGTTTATAGCTATAAAAGTACCAAATATATTAGCACTGATATAGAAGAAAACTTCATTTATGCCCAAAATCCTTTTAATAAGTATTTTTATAAAGATAAAACCTATTTAACTATTTTAGGTGGTGAAGGTCTAACATTTACTGGTGATAAAAATGAGTTTATTGGAAAGGGAAGAGATTTAAGTACTCCTAAAGCTTTAAGTAATGACAATTTATCTAATACATGTGGAGGAATTTATGACCCTTGTCTAGCTGCATGTACAAAAGTATATTTAGAGCCAGGTGAGCAAAAGAGCTTGATAATAATGTTAGGATGTGAGGAAGAATTAAGCACTGTTAAAGGCTTTATAAATTACTATAGCGATATTAATAAATGCGATGAAGAGCTTAATAATGTTAAAAAGTATTGGAATGATTTTTTAGGTAAAGTAAAAGTTAAAACTCCAGATTCATCCATGAATTATTTATTAAATGGATGGCTTATTTATCAAACTTTAAGTTGTAGATATTTAGCAAGAACAGCTTTTTATCAAAGTGGTGGAGCATATGGCTTTAGAGATCAGCTTCAAGACTCTATGTCATTAGGAATTTTAGATTCAGAAATTACTAGAAAACAAATACTAAGAAGTGCCAGCAGGCAGTATAAGGAAGGCGATGTCCAACATTGGTGGCATCCAGTAATAATGAGTGGTATAAGAACTAAATTCAGTGATGATTTATTATGGCTTCCTTATGTGACTATTGATTACATAAAATCCACTGGAGATTATTCCATCTTAAATGAAAAAGTGCCATACCTTGAAGATGAACCTTTAAGAGAAGGTGAAGATGAAAGGTATACTATAGTTAATAGTAGTAATAGTGAGGGAACAATTTATCAGCATTGCATTAAAGCAATTGATAGGGCATTAAAATTCGGAGAAAACAATTTACCTCTAATGGGTAGTGGTGATTGGAATGATGGAATGAATACCGTAGGAAATGGCGGAAAAGGTGAAAGTGTATGGTTGGCTTATTTCTTATATAAGATTCTAGATGATTTTATCTTGTTGTGTGAATATGTAAAGGATGATAAAAAAAGTATAGAATATGGCAAGTATAAAGAGTTTATTCAAGAAAACATTGAAAAGAATGCTTGGGATGGAGGCTGGTATAAAAGAGCCTTTTTTGATGATGGCACCGCTTTAGGTAGTAGAGAAAATGATGAATGTAAAATTGATTCATTACCACAAAGCTGGTCTGTTATTTCTGGAGCCGCTAAAAAAAGCAGAGCATTAGAAGCTATGAGGTCAGTTGATAGGTATTTATTAAATGAAGAAAAGGGTATTATTTTACTGTTAGCACCTCCATTTAATAATAGTAAACTGGAACCAGGATATATAAAAGGATATGTTCCAGGTGTGAGAGAAAATGGTGGTCAATATACCCATGCAGCTACTTGGGTTATACTTGCATGGACATTACTTGGCGATGGAAATAAAGCATGGAAATATTATAATATGATTAATCCTATTAATCATTCTAGTAATAAAATTAGTGCTAATAATTATAAAATTGAACCTTATGTAATGGCAGCAGATATATACTTAAGAGAGCCACATGGAGGAAGAGGGGGATGGAGTTGGTATACTGGTGCTTCTGGATGGATGTATAAAGTAGGATTAGAAAATATTCTAGGATTAAAAAGAATTCAAAATAAAGGATATAAAATTACACCATGTGTACCTGATTCATGGAATGAATATGAAATAAATATAAAAGATGATGTTGGCGAATATCATATTGTTGTTAAAAGAAAAAATAATAATATTGAAAATAAAGATAGAAGTAAAATAGAAATTATATTAAATAATAATTTGTTAGATGATGATATAATTCCAAAAACTCCTGGTAAAAATGAAATAAAAGTTTTCTTTTAAGAAAGACCACTAATTATTTAGTGGCCTTTTTCTTATGGAAGGTAAAATATTTCTTTATAATACTTAATATTTATTATTTTGTTTAGATTCTCTTTCTATTTTTTCTAAGTCAGTAAATTTATAATCACTTAATGGTGTATTTCTACTGGTTTGTGGTACAGCATAAGTTTCATTATTAGAATTAAATACACCATCAGTTCTATGTTGCTTTTTATTATTTTTACTCATAACAGTCTCCTTTCAACTATTGCCTATTCTAGTTCATCATCATAATCATCTAACATAGGGCTATTAGTATAATCAAATTCCATGTATGAAATATTATTTGCTACGATAGGATCTTCCACTGGATTAGGCAAAATAGTATCTATTCCTTCAGGAGATTTACTTATTAAGCTTTCCTTAGAAGGTTCATACCAACTTCTTAAATGAGGTAAATAAGGTTTGTTTTTTTCTGTCATAAAATTAATCACCCTTTCAATTATTGATAATATTATTAGTATTTGGAGTGAAGAAAAATATATACTTTATAAAAAGTAGTAATAAATGTAATAATACTTTAATGTCATAAATAGCAAGGCATTAGTATATTTTAATTTTGAAAGGATATATATTGAGAGGTGTATAAATATTTACCCAATAAAATTTAAAAATTTATATTATGAAAAAATATGGGGCGGAAGAGATTTTACAGCCTTTAGAGATAATCTTCCACAAGGAAATATTGGAGAGAGCTGGGATATAGCTTGTCATAAAAATGGCATCAGTATTGTTGAAAACGGTGAATTTAAAGGTAGAAGATTTGATGAAATAATTAATGAATATGGACATGCTATTATAGGCAGTAAAATCAGTGAAGAGAGATTTCCTTTATTAGTTAAGCTTATTAATTCAAGAGAAAATCTATCAGTTCAAGTACATCCTGATGATAAATATGCGCTAGAAAATGAAAATGATTATGGAAAGACAGAAGTTTGGTATGTTATTGATGCAAAGCCTGGAGCTAAACTTGTAGCAGGCACTAAACCTTGTAATAAAGAAAGATTTTACAAGGCTGTGATGGAAAATAAATGTGAGGAACTTTTAAATTATATAGAGGTGAAAAAAGGCGATGTTTTCTTAATTAATAGTGGAATGATACATGCCATTGGTAGTGGAATGATAATTTTGGAAATACAGCAAAACAGTGATATTACTTATAGAGTTTATGATTATGGTAGGCCAAGAAAACTCCATATAGCAAAGGCCATGGATGTTATAAATTTTTCATTACAAGCAGAAAATTTAAGTAATACTAGATTTACGAATTGTAACGGTTATAGTATATCAAAACTATGTGAAAATAAGTATTTTGCTGCTGTTAAAATTAAAGTAGAAAGTGAATATAAAGATATTGGTGAAAAAGAAAGATTTCACATTATTACTTGTGTGGAAGGAAAGGGCATTATAATTGGAAATGGTGTAGTAAGTGAAATAAAATGTGGAGATAGCTTTTTTATTCCAGCCAATTTAGAGGAATATAAGATACAGGGGAATATGTCTGTGCTTAAAAGTTATGTTGTTATATAGAAAATATTAACGGATAAATGAAAATCTTCATAGTATAGAGATATATAAAAGGTGTAATAAAGTGCAGGTGCTATAAAATGAAGATAAAAGATAAACTTATCATAATAATTGCAATTATAGCAGTTATTATATTATGCATATTGTATCCTTAAGTTATTGTAATAGCAGTGGAGTCATTATTAAAGAAATAATATTAAATATAAATGTAAAGTAATAAAAGGTAGTATATGAGTTCTGATTAAGAAATATGTTAAAAGCTTTTAATATATTTCTTATTTTTTATTAGGAGATTATCATTGGTTATTATATACAGTAAATGGTAATAATTAAAATGCAATACAAATATATTTATAAAGAAATAAGGGGTGAATAAAATGAATTTGGAGTTAAAAACAAATGTAAGTGTTAAAAGTGTATTTAGTAGAGTTGGATTAGCGGCAGCTGTACTTGGTGTTGTGGTTAATTTGGCTCAAATGATTATAATTACAATATTTAATAAAGTGAATCCTGTATTTGAAACTAATGGTTGGTTTAGATATTTACTTATAGCGGTAAGTTTTTACTTAATAGGATTTCCTATATGCTGTTTAATACTTAAAAGTATTCCAGATGGACAGAAGAGAGAGGAAGAAAATTTAACCTTTGGTGGCTTTATTAAGTTCTTTTTAATTTCATATTTTATAATGGTATTATTAAATTTATTTACTACGGGATTTCTATGGATAGTAGGAAATTTTAAAGAAGCAGATGTGGTAAACCCATTAGAAAGTGTTCTTTCTAATAGCAGTATTTGGGCTACCATAATTTTTGCTGGAATATTATCACCAATAATTGAAGAAGTTCTATTTAGAGGGGTAATGCTTAATAAGCTTAGGACTTATGGAGATAAAATAGCAATAATAACTACTGCTTTATTATTTGGTTTGTTCCATGAGAATTTTTCACAGTTTTTTTATGCTGTAGGCCTTGGAATGATATTTGCTTATGTTACTTTAAAGACAGGAACAATTAAATATTCCATTGGACTTCATATTATGATTAATATGATGGGAAGCGTCATAGGTACACAAGTGCTTAATAGTACTATTGCTACAATGATTTTTGGTATAGTAGTATGGGTATTTGTAATAGCTGGATTAATTTTATTTATTAAAGATTTTAAAAAGACATCGCTACTGCCTGGTGAAGTGACCATTGAAAAAGGTCATATATTAAGTGAAACTTGGTTAAATCTAGGTATGATAATAAATCTTATAATAAGTTTAGCGTTAATGATTTATGTACTAATTGCGTAAGGGTATTTTTAAATAAATCTTAAAAGTAAGTGAGGCTGAATTTAACAGACCTCACTTATCTTATATGGAATTTTTCAATAATTTAACTAGGAAAAATCTTTAAATTTTAAATCACTTGAAAAAATATATAAAAAATGATACAATAAAAACTCCTTTGAAAGTACGAATGAAAAGTAGATATTTAATAGAAATATTTGGAGGGTTACCAATGCCGACAAGAATTGCAATTCTAGGGGGACCTAGATGTGGTAAGACAACTTTAATACAACAATTATATGTAGATTTAAAAATTAGAGATTTAGATGTAGGTGTTGCTACAGAGTATAGTACAGATTACTTAAGAGATAAAGGTATGATAGAAAGTATTTCTGAGCAATATGGAATATATTTAGGACAATTACATTTAGAAAAGAGTTTAGATTGTCACCAATACGCTATTACAGATTATGCAACTTTCGTTCCATATATATATGGAAGATTAATGCTTGGAGATAAGAAAAGAAGCAAAAAAGAAATCGAAATTTTAAATGACTTATATAGTTTAGCAATAAGAGATTTACCTCAATATGATTACATATTCTTTGTACCAAGAGAATTTGGTTATAAGAAAGATGGAGTTAGATGGCAAGATGAAGAAGTTGCTAAGGCAGTAGATAAAGCTATCTTAGGATTCTTAGATGCTGAAAATGTTAAGTATTCAGTAATTACTGGTTCAACTAAAGAAAGATCTGAAGCTATCATGAAAATAGTTGGAATCAACAATCCAGTTGTTCAGCCAGTAAAGAGTGAAGAAGTTAAAAACGCTAAGTAATATTTTAAAATATTATAAATACATATATTATAAGGGAAGTAGGTTTAGCTTGATAAATGGACAGGCTACTCCTACTTTATTTTAATGAAGAATTAAGAATGAAGAATGCAGAATGAATGATGGAACTCCTTAGGGAGTTCCTTTAATTTTATTTATTTTTTAAGAAAATCCCTTAGGATTTTCCTCCACAATTCATAACTCATAATTCATAATTCATAATTAATTTAATATTGTGTTTAAGTTTTTATTGTGTTTAAGTTTTTATTGTTATATAATACATAGTATGCTATGTAATCTGCAGGAGGAAAAGTGATGAAAAAATTTGGGCCAGATGCTCATGTGGGGCTTTTAGTTAAGTTTCTTAATAATGCTATAACTAATGAAGTTAATAGGAATCTTATGAAGTTTAACTTAACAGCAGCACAGCATGAAGTATTAGTATATGTTTTTAAAAATGAAAATAAGAGAGATATATTTCAAAAAGATGTTGAGAAGCATTTAAAGCTGACTAATCCTACTGTTACAGGCATAATAAAGAGATTAGAAGAAAAAAATATGATAGTAAGATGTGCAAATGCTGGAGATGCTAGGTGCAAGTGTTTACATGTTACAGAAGAAGCACATAATGTATTACATAAATGTTTTCATCAAGGTATACTTAGTGTTGAAGCAAAGATTATAAAGAATATGACTGAAGAAGAGCAAGTAATACTAAAAAAACTATTATATAGAGCATTGAAAAATTTAGAGGAGTAATCCTCTTTAATTTTAATATTATACATAGCTAACTATGTACTTACAGAATTTATTTAAAGAGGTGAAGAAAATGATAAAGAAGTTATCCCCTTATATGAAAAAATATAAGAAGTATTTATTTTTAGGGGTTTCCTGCGCTGCTTTAGAAGTTATCTTTGAGCTTTTAATACCATTAGTAATGGCTAAAATAGTAGACGTAGGAATAGCAGCAGGTGATACTGCCTATACCATTAAAATGGGATTATTAATGGTTTGTATGGCAATGATATCATTAAGCTTTGGTCTTTCATTATCAAAATTTGCAGCCATAGCAGGGCAAGGTTTTGGAGCAGAGCTTAGAGAAGCTGAATATATTAAGATTCAAAGCTATTCATTTAAAAATATTGAAAAATTCAGCACTTCATCATTGATTACTCGTTTAACTACGGATATAACAATGATACAAAACTCAATGACAATGGGAATAAAATTATTAGTTAGAGCACCTATGATGCTTATATGTGCATGTGTTTTAGCAATAACAATAAGTCCTAAGCTAGCAATGATATTCTTAGTATCAATTCCTGTCTTAGTAATATCCATAGGACTTATAATTAAGGCTGTTAAACCAAGATTTGATATTATGCAAAAGAAAATTGATAATATCAATACAGTAGTACAGGAAAACTTAATTGGTATAAGAGTAGTTAAGTCATTCGTTAGACAAGCTAAGGAAAAAGAAAAGTTTAAAGCTAGTAATGATGATTTAGTAAATGCATCTACAAGAGCTTTTGGACTAGTTGTTTTAAATATGCCAATCATGCAGTTTGTTGTATTCTCAAGTGTAATAGGAATACTATGGTTTGGTGGAAATATGGTTTATGCAGGAACATTAACTGTTGGTAAGTTAACAAGTTTCATGACATATTCATTCCAAATTCTAATGGCTCTAATGATGATTTCTATGGTTCTTATGATGATATCAAGATCAGTATCATCTGCTTCACGTATTTTAGAAGTATTAGAAGAAGAACCAGATATAGTTGATCCAGCTAATGCAGTTATGGAAGTTAAAGATGGAGAAATTGAATTTAGAAATGTTAACTTCAAATATGAAGATGATAGTGAAGAAAACAATCTTGAAAATATCAACATAAAAATTAAAGCTGGGGAAACAGTAGGTATTATTGGAAGCACAGGTTCTGGTAAGACAAGCTTAGTGCAGCTTATACCAAGATTGTATGATGCAACTAATGGTGAAGTATTTGTTGGTGGTAGAAATGTTAAAGAATATAACATAGAAGCATTAAGAAACTCTGTTGCCATGGTACTGCAAAAGAATACACTATTTAGTGGAACAATTGCTGAAAATTTAAGATGGGGTAATTCTGAAGCAACAGAAGCACAAATTGAAGCAGCAGCATCATCATCTTGTGTTGATGAATTTATAGATAGATTACCAGGAAGATATGATATGCATATTGAGCAAGGCGGAGTAAATGTTTCTGGAGGTCAAAAACAAAGACTTTGTATAGCTAGAGCTATTCTTAAGGAACCAAAGGTAATTATCCTTGATGATAGTACAAGTGCCGTAGATACTGCAACAGATGCTAAGATTAGAACAGCATTTGCTGAAGACTTAAAAAATACTACTAAGCTAATAATTGCTCAAAGAGTTAATTCAGTTTGTGAAGCAGACAAGATTATTGTAATGGATGATGGAAAAATCAATGATATTGGTACTCATGATGAATTAATGGAAAGATGCGAAATTTATAAAGATGTATACAAATCTCAACAGGAAGGGGTGGGGTTACGTGAGTAAGGATAAAATGCCTCCAATGGGAAAAGGTCCAGGTGGAAAGAAAATGCCAAGTGGTGGACCTAAGCCTAAGAATATGAAAAAGACATTAGGTACTTTATTAAGATACCTTGGTAAATATAAAGTATTTTTAGCTATAGTATTAGTGCTTGTAGTATTTAACTCATTTGCTATGGTAGCAGGTTCATATTTCTTAAAGCCGTTAGTTAATAATTATATACTTCCAGGAGATTTTGCTGGACTTGCAAAGATGCTTATGGTACTGGGAAGTATATTCTTAGCTGGAGCTCTTTCAGCTTATGGTTATGCAAGAATTATGGTACATGTTTCTCAAAATACCATTAGAGATATAAGAAGAGATTTATTTAATAAAATGCAAGATCTTCCTATTAAGTATTTTGACAGAAATACTCATGGTGATTTAATGAGTCTTTACACAAATGATATTGATAATATTGGTGAAGCTTTAAATAACAGTGTTGCTAATATTATGTCATCATCACTTTCATTTATTGGTATGATTGTTATGATGGTTGTATTAAGCCCAGTATTAAGTTTAATAACAGTATCATTCTTAGCATTGATGATATTTATAATTAAAAATATAGGTTCTAAGAGTAAATATTACTTTGGAATGCAACAAAAAAATATGGGTAAGTTAAATGGCTATATTGAAGAAATGATTGAAGGGCAAAAAGTTATCAAGGTATTCTGCCATGAAGATAAAGCCATCGAAGATTTCAAAAAGCATAATGAAGACTTAAGAAAAGCATCTACAGGAGCACAAACTTTTGCAGGATATATGATGCCTATGCTTGGTAATATGTCTCATATGAATTATGCCGTTACATGCTGTATTGGTGGTTTATTAACTATTGCAGGAAGATTTGACTTAGGTTCATTAGTATCATTCCTTCAATATACAAAGCAAGTATCAAATCCAATAGCTCAAGTTTCACAACAAGTAAATATGATATTAGCTGCCCTAGCTGGTGCTGAAAGAATATTTACAGCTCTTGATGAAGAAGTGGAAGTTGATAATGGACAAGTTACTCTTGCTAGAGTTGAAATAGTAGCAGATAACACATTAAAAGAAACTACAAAGAATACAGGACACTGGGCTTGGAAGTTACAAGATGGAAGTCTTAAATTACTTACTGGTGATGTTAGATTTAAGGATGTTATCTTTGGATATAATGAAGAAAAAATAGTATTAAAAGATATTAATCTTTTTGCTAAGCCAGGTCAAAAGATTGCTTTTGTTGGTTCAACAGGAGCAGGTAAAACAACAATAACAAACTTAATAAATAGATTCTACGAAATCAACAGTGGTAAAATCACTTATGATGGAATAGATATTAAGGATATAAAGAAGGAAGATTTAAGAAAGTCTTTAGGGGTAATATTACAAGATACTCACCTATTTACAGGTACAATAGCTGATAATATCAGATATGGTAATTTAGATGCAACAGATGAAGAAGTAATTGCGGCAGCTAAGCTTGCCAATGCTCATTCATTCATCAAGCATTTACCACATGGATATGACACAGTATTAACTGGTGATGGAGAAGGATTATCTCAAGGTCAAAGACAATTATTAAATATTGCTAGAGCAGCAGTAGCAAATCCACCAGTACTTATTATGGATGAAGCTACTAGCTCAATTGATACAAGAACAGAAAAGCTTATTGCAGAAGGTATGGATAAGCTAATGGAAGGCAGAACTGTATTTGTTATAGCACACAGACTTTCAACTATTAAAAATTCTCAAGCAATAATGGTACTTGAACAAGGCCAAATTATTGAAAGAGGAAATCATGATGAGCTTCTTGAAGTTGGTGGAAGATATTATCAACTTTACACAGGTAAAGCACAATTAGATGCCGAGGAAGCAATATAAATAATGAAAAGAGGAAAACTCCTATTAATTAGGGGTTTTCCTTTTTTATAGTTAAATATAAAAAATTAACAAATAAATCTATCATTATTAGCAAATAAGAATTATAATAAATATGTAATTGGTATATATTGGGGTTATATATATATATTTAATTTAATGTAAAAATTTATAAGTTATTTAGGAGGGAATTGTGAGAAAAGAAGGGAAGAAAAATAAAAATAAAATAGTATATAAGATACTATCGATTATTGCTGTATTTTTAATGATAATGGGGATAAATATACATTCTATAAGTGCAGCTGAAAATGAAAGTTATGATTATAAGTATGTAGATAATTATGAGTTTGGGGATAGTAAAAAAGCTGTAATTTTTAAATTAAAAGATGAAAGTGGTGAAATTTACTATGCTTATTGCGTAGATAAAGATACACGTATACAAAAAAATCATGATTACTCTAGAGTTAATGTGGAAGATTCAGATTACTATAGTGAAAGTGATGCAAAACAAATAAGGGCTATAGTAAGAAATGCATATCCATTTCAAAGCTTAGAGTATATGCAAGAAACATTTAATATTCCAACATTAACAAAAGGAGAAGCCATTGATGCAATTCAATTTGCTATATGGAATTATGCCAATTCATATCAAGGTGATTTAGTAAATGGAAGCAATGAAAATGTGAAAAACTTATATAATCAATTAATAAGCCTTCCTGCAGCTGAACAAATCACAACAATAGCTGAAATTAATTTTTTAGAACCATCAGCTATATTTAATGGGGAAAGCTATGATGTTGATTTTGCATATAAAGTAACAGGTAAAAATGTTGATGGAACTACAGTAAGTGGTGATTATTCATTTGAAGGGGATTTAGTAGTACAATATGGAGCTACAATAGAAGAAGCTGGTGTAGATGAAAATGGGTATACTCATATTATAGTTAAGAATTTACCTAGTAAAACAACAGTAAATTTAACAGTTAACGCTACTCAAGATTTAGGAAGAGATGTTTATTTTTATGATCCAGAAGGAGGAAGAAATGCATCTCAAAGTTTAATTGGTATACATGAAGGTAATACTAATATATCAAAATCCATTAGCTTTACTACAGAAGCAGTATCAGAAATAGTTATTAAAAAGGTTGATTCTGATAATAATGAAAAACTTCTGCAAGGGGCAGAGTTTACTATAACTTCAATAGACAAAGGATATACAGTAACAGTTGTTACTGATGAAAATGGACTTGCATTAGTAAAGCTTCCATTAGGGAAATATACTATTACTGAAACTAAAGCTCCAGAAGGGTATGCAATTATAGAAGAAGTAAAAACTATTGATGTTACAGGTGAAGTAACTGAAGCTACTGTATTTGTTTTTGAAAATAAAAAAATAATACAAGAACCAAAGCCAACACCACAACCACAGCCAGCTCCAAAGCCAACACCACAGCCAGGTCCAAAGCCAGCACAAGAGCAAAGTAATATATCTAAAAAACCAAGCAATAATAATATTTCTGAGCTACCAAAAACAGGTGATGCAAGCATAATGGGATTTGTTGGTGCATTATTACTTTCAGTTGGTGGACTTTTAATTAATGATAGAAAGTAAAATGATAGATAATGAAAAACTCCGTTTAAGCGGAGTTTTTTGTGCATATAAATCTGTTTTTAATAAATCTTGCCACAATAAAATATAAATAATATGGTAAAATTAATATAGAATTAAAAGGAGTATTTTATGTTAGTAAAAGTGGTGTTTTATTTATATGTAATTATAGCTTTTTCAGTGCCAATTTTTTGGATTTATAAATTAATACAAAGCTTCTTTGGTAAAAGTGGGATATTTATAAGCAAAAAATTTATCTTAAATAATGAGAAGGTAGAAGTATTTTACTCTTTTATTGTTATAGCTTTAAGTAGTTTTAATTTACTGTGTATCAGTGGATTAGTAGATACAGGTAAGCCCCTTCAAATATATGAATTGAGTAATCAATATCTAAACAGCTATACTCCATTATCCTTTCAGCATATATTAACCTTTGTTGTATTTTTTATTTTAGGATTATTAGTGTATTTTATATTGATAAATTTCAATGGAAAAATGGCACCTTTACTTTATGTCATAAGTTGTAGCATACTTTTAATAAATATAGCCTTAAACGTAACATATTTTACTCATACCTTTAGGGTAAAGAATTTAGAATTTACCTCTTCTTATATGATTAAGGCTTTAGGACGTCATTTAATTTATTTAAGCATGATGTATGTATCACTTTTAAAGCAATCTATGGATAAGGTTAGAAGTGTAGAAGGAGAAAAAAATAAAATTTATAATAATATATTAGTAAATAAGTTATATAAAATTTTTATAAAGTATGAAACTAATGTTGGTTTTTGGACATTATTTATATTTCCTGTACTTATGGTAATTCAGCTATTTCTTGTATTATTTGGTCAAAAGCCTGATAGCTTTATTCAAGTATTTTTAGATACAAGTACCTATAATTATTCCAAGGTCATACCACCAGATCCAGTTATAATTCCAGGAGATGGACACTATCTATGCACTGTGGCAGCTAGAGGCCATGAAAAAGTAGTAAAGCCTTTAAGAAGTGGCGTTAGAAATGGTAAGAGAATAACTGTAAACAGACAGCTTATGGTGGCCAATGCCTTTGAAAATATTTTAGAGCAATATACTCCTAAGCTTCATAAAATTATCAGAGACATCTATGATAAGTATGGCTATCCATTAAGTAAGCATATAAACAGTAAAATTTCTGCAGATATAGTTTATTATCTTATGAAACCTTTAGAGTGGGGTTTTTTAGTTGTTTTATATTGTGTAGATAATAATCCAGAAAATCGTATCAATATTCAATACAGTGAATTAAGAAAATAATCATAGTGTATTGTTTTTAATAAATAATGAATAACAACATTTCTTAAAAGTAGAATTACATATGATAAATGTATTTAAAATATGGAAAATGTGTTATTATTATGAATTGTGGTGTAAGAGAATTAGGTGGAGGGATGGTAATGAAGAAAGTGAACTTTGGTATTATTATTGCAATACTATGTATTGTTTTAGCAATGATTATTGAAATAAGTATTATGCTCACCGCTAGAAGAAGGGTACATATTAAATCAGAAACTGTTAAGTATAATAGAGAGTGTACATTAAATAGTATAGTTTAATAAGAGGAACAATTAATAAAAATATAAGCAAAACATAAAATATATAAAACGTACGAAACGGGGAAGACAAATGAACTTAAGAAAAGTATCCATAATAATTTTAATGATAATAATGATTTGTATATTACTTTTTGTTAGAGGAAAAATTATAGAAAATAAATTTCTTCTAGATAAGATTAACGGATTAGACAGTATGATATTTGAAGCAGAAGATAGTATTAATTAAAGCGGTATTGATGAGCAATGCTGCTTTTTTTGTGCAGAAAAATAAGGATAAACTTCAAGAGTATAAATAACAACATTTAATGCAAACAGAAGTAGAGGCAGTTATATTTCAAGGGAAACTGTAATATATATTATGGAGTTATTAGTTTGATTTATAAGAAATTATAAGGCAGGGAGGTGGAATGGTGGTAAATATATGTCCAAGGTGTGGAAAGCTGCTGAAGGATTCAAAGTATTGTGATAGCTGTGGCAATATAGTTAATCTTGGAGAAGGAATTCAAGAATATGAAGAGTGCACTCTTACCAATAAGTTTTACAAGATAAAATCAAAGGTAAGCTATGAAGATTTTATTTTCCATAGAAAAACTATTGAAAATCCTCAATATGTTGATGAGGAAAAAGAAGAAATTTACTTTTTAAAAAAAGAAAATAGTAAGTCTTTACATCAATATATAGGTGATAGAAAGCTAGAGTTAAATGAAATAAATAAAATTACCATGAGGCTTATAAAAATCTTTAAAGAACTTGCAGAAGAAAAGCTCATTATAAGTGCTATTAACTTGGAAGATTTCTGGTTAAATAAAGATTATATAGAAACCTTAAAGCTATTTAATAGACGTAGATTCATAAAAAATAAGGTCATTGTAGATAACTTTGATTATGGCTATTCAATAAGTTCACCGGAGGTGTTAAATAAGGTTGAAGAAAAACTTGGACAGGAGTCTAATGTTTATATTTTTGGCAGGCTTTTCTTACAGCTTATTTTAAATAACTTTGGCATCCTAAGTGATGATGAAGAAATGTATTATGGATATAATTTAAGATTATTTAGAGGTGATCTGCCATATAAGTTTCATAATTTTATCATGAAATGCTTAAATATTACTAAAGAAAAAAGGTTTAAATCCATTAAAGAATTGGAGGAAAGCTATAAGTATCTCATTGAAGAAAAATATAATGTTGAAAACACAAAATTAAAGGTAAAAAGCCTTGGCAGTACTAATGTAGGTGTAAATAAACTGAAAAAGGCCTTACGAGATATGCATATAAAAAAATATGAAGATGAAAACCAATTTAATGAAGATATGTTTTTAGTGATGAAGGATGAAAAAAGGGAAATTACTCTTTTAGCCTTAGGAGATGGAGTATCAACGGCAAAGCTAGGATCAGGTAAGGAAGCTAGCTCCATATTAAGAAAAAATATCATAGAGGCTTTTAAGGAAAAGGCATCTCTTTTAAAAGATGAAATTAGTATTAAAGAATTTTGTAGTAAAGTAATTGCAAAATCTAACATAGATATTATTGAGTCAATAAAAACAAAGGTGGATATAACAAAAGAGACACCATCAGGAATCATGGCTACCACATTGATATTGGCTGTTATTGTGAGAAATAAAATGTATTACACCTCTATAGGAGATAGCAGGCTTTTTATATATAGTGAAAAAGATGGACTTAACTTGCTAAATTATGAAGATAATGTGATGAATTTAAAATTGGCCAATGGAATGGCTTGGGATAAGGTGGTAAATTCAGAAGGCAGATATGCAATAACAAGATATATAGGGGGAGGTTCCTTTAAGGATGGCAACCTTTATCCAAGAGAATTTACCATAAGTATACATTGTCTAGACTTGGAACCAGGTCAAATTATTATTATTTGTTCTGATGGAGTTACTGATTACATTAATAAATCTTATTATAATGATGACTTATGGAAAGTCACAGAAAGCCTAGAAAAAATCATTAAAGAAAATAAGGAAAAGTCATTGGATGTATTAAATAACAAGATAATAACTGAAGCTAACTTAAATGGCGGAGGAGATAATATAACAATTATAACTTCTAAAGTTTTAAAATAATTTCATGGAGGGAACTAAATGCAAGATTTAGTAATAAAAACTGGAGCTAATATTCCATATTTGCTTTCAGATAATGAAGAAAAAAATATCATTGTAAGGGTTGGAGTACAGCCTAGCGATGAAATAAGAAAAGACTTTATGGAAAAAGAAAAAGTAAACTCAGGTGTAGATTTATGTTTAGTGTTAGATGTTAGTGTATCCATGACAGATGTTATAGAAGAAGATAATGTTGAATATGGCAGTAGATTTAAAGTAGCTAAAAAAGCAGTGGAAAGTTTAATAAAAAATAGTAGTGATGAAGATAACTTAAGCTTAATAACATATAATGATTTACCTAAAGTAGTATTTAAAAATATCAGCGGTAGTGATAAAGATTTTATGCTATCAGAATTAAACAAAGTAACTGCATCAGGTAATACCAATATTTCAGCAGCCATAAGAGAAGCAAGAATATTAATGAAGGAAGAAGTTAGTGATAAAGTAAAAAAGATAATTTTCGTTACTGATGGTATTCCTACTTGTGATACTGAGGAAGATGGTATTAGAGAAGCAGAATACTTAGGTGATGATAGTATTTCACTAGATTGCCTTGGTGTAGGAAATAAAGATATAAAATTTTCATTCTTAGAAAAACTTTCAATACCTAGCAATGGTAGAACAGATATTATATCTAATGGTGAAGAAGCAGTTAAGATATTTCATAATTTATTTGATAAATCAAAACAAGTAATTATGACTAATGTAAAGCTTAGACTTACTGAAATAAGTCCTCTTGTAAGAATAACAGATCATTATAGAGGTACTCCAGAAAAGAAGTATTTAGGTAAGGCAAAGATTTCATCAGATAGAGAATACGTCATCAATATAGGTCAAATAGAAAAAGATCAGCTTTATAACTTTTACTTTAATGTAACTGTATCCAGCAGAGTTAACTTAAAGGGACCTTTTAATATCATGAAAACTTCTGTTGAATACTGTATACCAGATATGTATGGTGATAATGTAAAAACCAATGCCAATGTAGTGGTGGTGGAATTTGGTACAGATAGTAGAAGGAGCAGATATAGAGTTGGAGATATTGAGAGAAACTTTAAGATGGTGGAAATCAAGCGATATGAGGATGAAATAGAAGAAGATTCTAAAGAAGGTAATGATGCTAGAGTAATAAATAATCTTCAAAGAATTATAAGTATCTGTGAATACTTGAAAAATGAGGAGCTTATTACTGGCTATAAAGGAATACTTGAAAAGTATCGTGAAGAAAAGAAGCTTGATATGTCAAAGATGAATGAAAATAGAAATACCAGCACCAAGATAGGTGATGATGGGCTTATTAATCTGCCTCTAGACATAGAATCAATTTTTGAAGACCAATAATGGGAGGGAGCAAGGTAAATGGAAAAGAAAATATGCATAAAGAATTCCTGTGGCAAGATCTATACTCCAGAAAATGATGAAGAATATGAAGCAAGAACATGTTGTGGAATATGCGGTGCACCTGTGGAAGTAGATTTAGGTGATTACCCTTATGAAATAGTGGAAGAAGAAAGAATTGTAAAAAAAATAGAGCCACTTCCAGGGCAGGGACCAAGGGTTATTATTTATAAAGGAAGAGAAATTGCAGCAGTAGTTAATCTTGAATATGATGAAACCATAATAGGACGCCAAAGTATCAATTCAACACCAGATATAGATATGACTAGTATTGATGAAGATAGAAATGTCAGTAGGCAGCATGCAATGATTTATAAGGAAGATGGTAACTTTTATTTAAGAAAGCTTTCAGCTTCCAATGCACTGCATGTTAACACAGAACCAGTAATAGATGAAGATGTTAAATTAAATGATGGAGATATGATAGTCTTAAGCAGGAAATACGGATTACAATTTATAGCGCAGTAGGTGATGAATTTATGTGGAAGTGTTGTAGATCACTAAATAGAAATTTTCAAGAATTCACCATTGAAAGTGGTGAAAAGGATGAAACACTAAAGGCTCCAATAACCATTGGAGAAGGAAGGTATGAAATCAAGGATATAAAATCTGCTGATGGAGGCTTTGGCATAGTATATAAGGCTATTGATAAAAGACTTAATAATAGAAATGTCCTTATAAAGGCAAGAAGATATGATAATATTCCAGGACTATTCAGTTATGCTTATGATAAATCCCGGGATGATGAAATAAAGGATATGAGAGAAGAAATATCCTTTGAAATAAAGTGTCTTAAGGCATTTAAAAACAGTGGTGAAAGCAGGATGCCTAATATAAATGATGTGGTCTACGATTACTGTCCAGAAATCCATGGGCCGCATATAGATGTAGATGGTGTTAGATTTTATTGTGAAGATGAAGAAATATATAATAATGAACCATATATAGTAATGCAGATGATAGATGGGGAAAACTTAGGACATTATGTTAATATGGGATTTAATTATGTGATGAATGATAGAAATTATACCAATATAAGACGTTGGGAAAATGATGTGATGGAATATGCCTTAGAGCTTACGACTATTCTTTCAAATTTTCATAAAAGACATAAATCAAAAATTTATCCTAAATATAATAAGCAGTATTTCATTTATCAAGACTTAAAGCCAGACAATATCATCATCACCAGCAAACTTTTTATTACTCTCCTTGATTTTGGTTCAATGAACCTTGTATTAGAAAATGATGATGGAGAAGTAATCAGCAATATAAAAGGGGCAGGTATACCAGGAGCAGGAACCTTTGGATATAAACCACCAGAATTTAGAAGTGGTAGTGCTTCTTTGGCCAAGCTTGATGAAAGAGCTGATATATATACCTTGGGAGCAACTCTCTATCATTTATTAAGATGCAAGCCTTTAACAGAAGAATTAAAAACAGAAGATACCATTATTCCCATAGAAAGATTGATGGAAATGGGATACTTAGATGAAACAGCCAACATTATCAAGAAGTGTACTGAATATAGGAAGGAAGATAGATATAAGAATGTAATGGAAGTACGGGCTGCAATTCTCAAGAACATGGAATTAATAAGGAGAAATATGCTATGACCATGGAAAATATAAATGAAAGATGGAAGATATTATCCTTAGAAGAAATTGAAGAACGCTACAAGGAAAATTTTACTTGGGTAAAGAATGTGGAAGAAAGAACAGATACTCTTACTAAAATAAATATGGCTTATGATCAATCGGTGAAGAGGCTTGTAATAGCAAAAAGTACATGCTATAGGGAAAAAGATATAAATGAATGGCGTATAGAAGAAAGAAGAGAATACCTAAGGCAGCAGTTAAATATCTTAAATGATATTTCATCAATGCTTTTACCAGAACCACTGGATTGGTTTAAGACCGTAAATGACAACTTTGAAGGTGAATATAGTATTAGTGAGCCTATATTAATTTTAGATTATATACCTGGCACAGATTTAAGAAGTAAAATTAAAGAAAAGGTATTTATAGATGAGTTTGGCAAGGTGCAAGTAAATAGAATAATAAAGCTTTGCCGTAAGATATTAGCATTCTTAAAAGTATTAGAAGAAAAAGGCTATGGAGTAGTAGGTTTAAGTGATGAGCATATTATAATTCTCAATGACGATGTACCTAGATTTGTAGGTTTAAGTCACATATGTAAGATGAGAGAAGGATATCTGGACATAGGGCATTTAAATTTTGAAAGAACTATTTATGGATATTCAGCACCAGAGCTTAATGATTATAGCAGTAACGCTCGTTTTAATATAAAAGGAAGGCAAGTGGGAGCTTTTTCTTTAGGAGTGTTAATGCATCAAATGATTTGTAGTAGAAATAAGTTTACTTCCAGTGATATAAAAGGTGGAGCTTTTGTTTATCCCAACGCAACCACAGGAGATTTTATTATAGAGATTAATAATAAAAGCTATAAGGGCAAGCTACTTCATATGCTTATAACAGATTTATGTAGGCATGAAGTCACTGAAAGACTTATGGATTATGATGAAATTGAAAGGCGACTTATGGAAATAGAAGAAGCCAGTGATGATGATATTTATGAAATGAAACCTATAAGAAGTGGAACAATTCATATCCAGCGCCAAAATAAGAAGGGATTTTTAGATAAGTTAAAAGAAATTTTAGGATTAAATTAATAAATTATTTGTGTATAAGGAAGTGACATAGTGGAAGAAAAATTAGAATTAAAATTTGCACAAATAGATAAAAGTGGAGCCATAGAATTTACCAATAAGTGGCTGCTATCAGAATATAATAATGGGGCTTTCTTTTTAACTAAGGATGATAAGTCATTGGTGGGCAGACGTATAGTAATGTTAGATGATAATGAACAAGAAATATGGACATCAAAAATAATGTGTATGGATAATGTGTTTTTTGATAGCGAAAAGGTTAAGTATAACTGCTTATCATCTAATGCCATAAATATAAAAAATATGCCTAATATAAATAAAAGTTATCGTGTATATGTGGAAGGAACAGAACTGTATACTAATTTATCCATAGAAATGGCAACTGATAAAGATGAGGTTGTGCTTAATGAAGAAGTAGATAATCAGGAAAAATCCATTTGTGATTATTTAAAAGGAGCCATTTCTAATTTGCAAAATGAAAGCAAGTATACCTTTTTTCACAATAAATCCAGTGTGAACTTTGTTAGATTTGCCCATAATAAATTTCAGTTTTCAGCAGTAGATAAGGACAACGGAAATATATGGCTGGAAGTGGAGTATAAGACACCAGCAGAAGAGGAAGCTTTAAAGGAAGCAGTAAGAAAGATTAAAAATGACTTTAAGGAAATAAATTTAGTAGAAGTTAGCAAGGATGAAGAAAAGTTTGCTTCCATTGCAGAAATTATGGTTAAGAATTAAAATATAGGGAAAATGTATTGCTAATATAGCATAATACATTTTCCCTGTATTTTATTGATCATTAAATTTATCTTTTGAGCTAGCATTTAAAAGCGCAAATATGAAAATATATATAGCTAATAAAATTACTAAAAATATAAACATTTCATCAAATCCTTTTATTTATATATAACCATATAGTAAGTTAAAAAAGTATTTTTATAATATAGTATTTACTAGATAATTTATTTTAAAACAATTTTAAGAAAATAAAAAAACATAGTTTTTTAAGGAGCTTGTATATGTTGTTTTTTGATTATTCTTCTTTTAATTTAATATAATAAATCCTTCTTTAAACAAAAAATACATAATTAATTATATATTTAAAATATATCCAATTAAAGAGGGAAAGATTGAATTATAAATAAACTTGAATAAAAGACATACATGAATTAAAATAAATTAGGAAGATTTATAATGATGAATTATATATTATGAATGATGAATTAAGGAAAAAACTCCAACGGAGTTTAAGTAATTATAGATTAAATTTAGGAGGATAATAAATTGGCAGATTACATAAATGAGATTAAGAAAAGAAGAACCTTTGCAATCATATCTCACCCTGATGCTGGTAAGACAACATTAACAGAAAAATTCCTATTATACGGAGGGGCAATTAGATTAGCAGGTTCTGTAAAGGCAAGAAAAGCATCAACACATGCTGTTTCAGACTGGATGGAAATAGAAAAACAAAGAGGGATTTCTGTTACATCATCAGTAATGCAGTTCAATTATTCAGGACACTGCATCAATATATTAGATACTCCAGGACACCAGGACTTCTCTGAAGATACATATAGAACTCTTATGGCTGCTGACTCTGCAGTAATGGTTGTAGATGCTGCTAAAGGGGTGGAAGACCAAACAAGAAAGTTATTCCATGTATGCTCATTAAGAGAAATGCCAATTTTCACTTTCATCAATAAGATGGATAGAGAAGCACAAGATCCATTCCAATTACTTGAAGATATCGAAAGCGAACTTGGAATAAAAACATATCCAATGAACTGGCCAATAGGTTCAGGTAAGGAATTTAAAGGTGTTTATGATAGAAAGAATGAAAGAATCATTGCTTTTAATGGTGGCAACCACGGTGCTACAGAAGTTGAAGCAATAGAAGGTTCTGTAGATGATGAAAGATTTAGAGAGATATTAGGATCAGCACTTCATGATAAGTTAATGGAAGATATTGAACTTCTTGATATAGCTGGTGATGAATTTGATGTGGAAAAAGTAAGAACAGGAGAATTAACTCCAGTATTCTTTGGATCTGCCTTAACTAACTTTGGGGTTGAACCATTCCTTGAAAACTTCTTAGAAATGACAACATCACCACTTCCAAGACAATCAAACATTGGAGAAATAGATGTATTTGATGAAAACTTCTCAGCTTTTGTATTTAAAATACAAGCTAACATGAACAAAGCTCATAGAGATAGAATTGCTTTCATGAGAATATGTTCAGGTAAATTCCAAAAAGGATTAGAAGTTTTCCATATGCAAGGTGGTAAGAAGGTTAAACTTGCTCAACCACAACAATTTATGGCTCAAGATAGAGAAATAGTTGAAGAAGCATATGCAGGAGATATTATTGGGGTATTTGATCCAGGTATATTCTCAATTGGAGATACATTATGTATGCCTTCAAAGAAGTTCAAGTTTGAAGGAATTCCAACATTCGCACCAGAACATTTTGCAAGAGTAAGACCAGTGGACACTATGAAGAGAAAACAATTCGTTAAAGGTGTTACACAAATAGCACAAGAAGGTGCAATCCAAGTATTTAGAGAAAACCATGTTGGTATGGAAGAAATCATTGTTGGTGTTGTAGGGGTACTACAATTTGAAGTTCTTGAATATAGATTAAAGAGCGAATACAACGTTGAAATAAAAATGGATAGACTTCCATTTAGATATGTAAGATGGATAGAAAATAATGATGTAGATGTAGATAAGTTAAACTTAACTTCAGATGCTAAGAAGGTAAAAGACTTTAAAGATAGAAATATATTAATATTCCAAAATGACTGGGGTATCAATTGGGCTCTAGAACATAATAAAGGTTTAATACTTTCAGGTTTAGGGAAAAGTGACGAATAATTAGATTAATTTACATATAATGAAATATATGTAAATTAAAACAAGAAAAAGCTATTGAATTTAAAGTGAATTCAATAGCTTTTTTTATATTATTCAAGAAATAATTCAATAAATAGAGAGTGTTAATGGAATATATAGAAATATTAAAAAATAAAAAAAAAATAATAGGATAAAAGAGAGAAAAAGTAATTGCGTAATGTTGAAAGGTATCAATTTACATCGTAAATTTGGGGACGAAACTTTGCTTCTGTATATTTAAAGAATGTTATACTAAATTAAGTAGTAATGTTAAATGATGGGGGAGAATTTGTGCTGATAAAAACTTTATCAAAATTAAATATAGAAATGGTATATAAGGGGGAAATCTAATGACAAATATTACGTTAGCAGAAGATGTATTAAAAAATAGAAAGATTAAGATAGGAGTTTTACTTTTATTAGATTTTTCTTTAATTATATTTTCATATTTTTTATCTTATATATTTAGATTTTATTTAGAAGATATGAGTTTCTTAGAAGTTATGACATACTTTAAAGGAAATTTTAGTAAGATAATTTTAGCAGCAGCAATATATATTATAGCACTAGCAATATGTAAGCAGTATAACAGTATATGGTCATTGGCAGGAGTTTCAGAATTAAGTAAAGGAATTATTGCAATAACAACAGCTTATTTAATAAATATCATAGCATCATTAGTATTAACAAACAGAATTCCAATGATGGTAACTACTTTATCAGCAATATTTATTATGGCTTTTTGTAATGGTCTTAGATTAGGTTGGAGAATATTAAGACGAGCAGTTATTTTTGGTACAGCCATTAAAAATAAGGATTTTAAGAAAGTACTAGTTATTGGTGCAGGAACAGCAGGAGCTTTGGTAGTAAGAGAATTAGACAGGAGACTTGAGCTTGAAAAAAAGGTTGTAGGACTTATTGATGATGATAAGCAAAAGCTTGGAACTTATATAGATGGTGTGAGAGTATTAGGCAATAGGCATGATATGAAGCAAATAGTTAAAGAAAAGGATGTAGAAGAGATAATAATTGCCATTGCTAATTTAGAAAAAAAGATATTAAAAGAATTAATTAATGAATGTAAGGATTTAAAGGTTAAGGTTAAAATAATGCCTGGTCTTAATGAAATAATTGATGGTAAGTTTTCCGTTGAAAGCATTAGAGATGTGGATGTTAATGATTTACTAGGAAGAGAAGCAGTAAAGCTTGACTATAGTGGAATAGCTGATTATTTGCAGGAGAAAATAGTATTAGTAACTGGTGGAGGAGGTTCTATCGGGTCTGAGTTATGCCGTCAAATAGTAAGATTTAATCCAAAACAGCTTATTATATTTGATATTTACGAAAACAATGCATATGAAATTCAAATGGAACTAAAAAGAAATTATCCTGAGCTTAACTTAGTAACTCTTATAGGTTCGGTGAGAGATAAAGTTAGATTAGAACATGTATTTAATAAGTATAGACCTAACGTTGTTTTCCATGCAGCAGCACATAAGCATGTACCTTTAATGGAAGATAGCCCATGTGAAGCCATTAAAAATAATGTTATGGGTACATTAAATGTAGCAGAAGTAGCTAGTAAATATAAAGTTGAAAGATTTGTTTTAATATCAACAGATAAAGCAGTAAACCCAACAAATGTTATGGGGGCTAGCAAGAGGCTTTGTGAGATGATAATACAAGCTATAAATAAAGAAAGTAATACTGATTTTGTGGCTGTAAGATTTGGTAATGTATTAGGTTCAAATGGTTCAGTGGTTCCATTATTTAAGAAGCAAATTGCTAAAGGGGGACCAGTTACCCTTACTCACAAGGAAATTACAAGATTCTTTATGACTATTCCAGAAGCAGCACAGCTTGTGCTTCAAGCAGGGGTTTATGCTAAAGGTGGAGAAATATTTGTTCTTGATATGGGAGAACCAGTTAAGATATATGATTTGGCAGAAAACCTAATTAAGCTTTCTGGTTTTGAACCTAATAAAGATATAAAGATAGAAGTAACAGGATTAAGGCCAGGTGAAAAACTATATGAAGAGCTTCTTATGGATGAAGAAGGACTTAAAAATACAGCTCATGAGAAGATTTTTATTGGAAAGCCAGGGACATTTGATTTAGGAAAATTGAAACAATCAATTTCAAAATTAATGAATATTTCAACTGATGATGACATGGGACAGTTAAGAAATACATTGAAGCATATAGTACCAACTTATAAAGAAAGTGCGGAAAATAAAGAAGTATTAAATGATATATCAAAGAAAGAAATAGCAGTAACTACAGTTTTAAGAGAGTAAATAATTATGATAATTAGAGGTGTTTAGTATGAGTAATAAGAGAATATTTTTGTCATCACCACATATGGGGGAATTTGAAAGAGAATTTGTTAAAGAAGCCTTTGATACAAATTGGATTGCACCACTAGGACCAAATGTTAATGAATTTGAAAAAGAATTAGCAGAATATGTAGGGGTAAAGTCAGCAGCAGTATTAACTTCAGGTACAAGTGCTATTCATTTAGCAGTGAAGCTTTTAGGTATAACAAAAGGAGATTATGTTCTTTGTTCATCTTTAACATTTTGTGCAAGCTGCAATCCTATAGTATATGAAGGTGGAATTCCAGTATTTATAGATGCAGAGCCAGAAAGCTTTAATATGTCACCAAAAGCTTTAAAAAAGGCTTTAGAAGATTTAAAAGTAAAGGGAATCACTCCAAAGGCAGCAATTGTTGTTAACCTTTATGGTAATAGTGCCAATATGGATGAGATTAAGGAATTATGTGATGAATATAATGTAAAAATCATTGAAGATGCAGCAGAAAGCTTAGGATCTACTTATAAAGGTAAAATGAGTGGAACTATCGGTGAAATAGGAATATATTCTTTCAATGGTAATAAGATAATTACTACTTCTGGTGGAGGGGCATTAGTATCAGACAACGAAGAATATGTGAAAAAAGCAAGATTCTTATCAACACAAGCAAAGGAACCTATGCCTTATTATGAACATAAAGAAATAGGATATAACTACAGAATGAGTAATGTGGTGGCAGGAATAGGCCGTGGTCAATTAAGAGTATTAGATAATAGAGTAAAAGAAAAAAATAATATATTTAACACATATAAGGAAGCTTTTAAAGATATTGATGATATAAATATGATGCCAATAACAGAAGGGTGTACAAGCAACCAATGGTTATCAGTTATTACATTAAATGAAGAAAGTAAAGTTAAGCCAACAGATATAATTGATGCTTTAGAAAAAGAAAATATAGAATCAAGACGTATTTGGAAGCCAATGAATTTACAACCTGTGTATAAAGATAATATGTTCTATAACCATAATGAAAATGGTATAAGCGTTGGAGAAGATATATTTAATAGAGGAGTATGTCTTCCATCAGATACAAAAATGACTAATGATGATTTAAAAAGAGTTATTAATATAATTACAAGTCTTTTTAATTAATATGAAGAGGTGAATTGATATTAAAGCAAATATTTTATATGAAATTGTAAAAAGGTTTTTTGATATTATTCTTTCTTTGACGGCATTAATAGTTTTATCACCTATATTAATTGTAGTGTCAATTCTTGTTTATTTTAACTTAGGAAGTCCTGTATTTTTTGTGCAGGAGAGAGTTGGTAAAGACAATAAGGTCTTTAAAATGATTAAGTTTAGATCAATGAAAGATAGTAAAGATAAAAATGGAAATTATTTAAGTGATGAAGAAAGATTAACTCCTTTTGGAGCCAAGCTTAGAAGTTTAAGTATAGACGAGCTTCCAGAGCTTATTAATATATTAAAGGGAAATATGAGCATTGTTGGACCAAGACCTCTTTTAACACAGTACTTACCTTTATATAGTGAAGAGCAAAAAAAAAGACATGATGTAAGACCAGGTTTAACAGGATGGGCTCAAATTAATGGTAGAAACTCAATAACTTGGACAGAAAAATTTAACTTAGATGTTTGGTATGTAAAGAATAGAAGTTTTCTATTGGATTTAAAGATAATATTTTTAACTGTGAAGAAGGTAATTATTAAAGAAGGTATTAACCAGGATGATAATGTAACAATGGAGTATTTTAATGGAACTAACTAAAGCAAAATAGGAGGCGAATCTAATGGAAGATAAATTAATTAACTTAGAAGATATGAGAAGTTTATTTAGAAAGAGGTTATGGATAATTATAGTAGTTACAGCTTTAACAACAGTTTTAGGTATATATAAAACTAGACAAATGGCACCTACTTATACATGCAGTATGAAGTTTTTAGTAAGTACCAGTGATAAGATACTAGATAATTATTCTGAAAATGAGATAGAGGCATATAGTAAATTTATGGCTACTTTCAATGAAATAATGAAGGTAGGAGATTTTTTAGATGATACTTTAAAGAAAAATAAAATATCTAAAACATCAGATCAAGTTAAATATGCAATATCTTATTCAGTATCAACAACAGCTCCTATATTTACATTAAATTATACTAGCTCTTCAACAAATGAAATGGAAGATATCTTAAATGCTGTTTGTGAAAAATTTGAATATGAAATAAAAGAAATAGATTCAAGGGTAAAAGTAAAGATACTAGAAGAGCCTACAACATATAGTTCGCTTCCTAATAAGGCTAAGGTTATTTTAGTTGCCTTTGCAGCAGGAATAATAATATCTATTGGAATTATATTATTTTTAGATTATATAGATGACACTATAGGCAAAAGAGAGGAACTTGAAAAAATACTACCAGTTCCGGTTTTAGGTGATATACCTCATCATGAAAGAGAATTTGAGAGGGAGTTAAGAAAATGTTCATAGTTAATAAAATGCCTCAATCTTTATCGGCAGAAAGTTATCGTTCAATAAGAACAAGTATAAAATATTCATCAGTAGATAATCCAATAAAAACAATTGTAATTACCAGTTCTAATAGTAGTGAAGGTAAGTCTACAGTGGCAGGAAATTTAGCTTTTAGCTTAAGTCAAAATGGAAGTAGAACTTTACTGATTGATTGTGATTTAAGAAAACCTTCAGTACATAAGAAGTTTTTAATACCTAATGATAAGGGATTAACAGATGTATTATTTGATAAAAAAGATTTAAAAGATGTTATTAAAAAGATAGAGAATAATCTTTACGTATTACCATGTGGAACAATTCCACCAAACCCAGCAGAAATTCTTGGTTCTAAAACTATGGAAGAATTCTTAGATGAATTATCAATAAATTATGATTATATAATTCTTGATACACCACCAGTGTTAGCAGTGACAGACGCACAACTTTTAGCAGCAAAGTCGGATGCAACAGTATTAGTGGTGAAAGCAAATAAAACTAAAGGAAAAACTGTTATAAATTCATATAAAGAATTGGAAAAAGTAAAAGCAAATATAATAGGTACAATTTTAAATGATTATGATAATTCAGGAGAAAGACTTTATTATAGACATGAAAGTGATAAAAAAATTTCTAAATTTTTAAGAAAGTTTAAAAGGTAAAAGGAAATTATTATGAAAAATATAGTTATTGTTGGAGCAGGAGGCGTAGGGCGAGAGGTCTCTTTAATAATACAACAGATAAATATGTTAGAGCCAACTTGGAACTTGCTTGGGTATATAGATGATAATCCTGCAAATTGGTGTAATGTTGTAAATGGTTATGCAGTTTTAGGCGGAACTGATTCTCTTATTATGATGGATGAAGATACTTATGTGGTAATTGCCATTTCCAATTATGAAGCTAAGAAGAGTATTGTAAAAAAATTAAATAATAAATTTAAATTTGCTACAATTGTACATCCAAATGTTTGGATACATGATTATATGGAAATTGGAGAAGGATGTATAGTTTATGAAGGTGTTATATTAACAGCTAATATATCCATAGGTAATCATGTAATAATAAGTCCAAAATGTGGAATTGGCCATGATACAGTAATAAAAGATTATGTTTCTCTTTTATGGAATGTCAATATATCAGGTAATGACAAAATTGGAGAAGGAGTTATGTTTGGAACAGGATCCACAATAATTCAAGGGAAAACAGTAGGTATGGGAGCTATTATAGGAGCAGGAGCAGTAGTAATAGAAGATATACCAGCAGGAGCTACAGCAGTAGGGGTACCTGCTAAAGTAATAAAGGTAGGAGGAGTTAATGAAGAAAGTATTATATGTAACAACAGTAAGTAGGACAATAAATGCATTTCTTGTTCCTCACATTGAAATGTTATTGAAAGAAGGATATGAAGTGCAATGTGCTTGTTCCATAGATAAGCCTGTAAATAAAGGACTGCTAGAAAAGGGAGTAAAGATATATGATATTCCTTTTTCTAGAAATCCTTTAGGTTTAGGAAATATAAAGGCATTTAAAGAACTTGTTAATATACAAAAAAGAGAAAATTTTGATATAGTACATGTTCATACACCTATAGCATCTATATATGGAAGATTATTAAAGCTTAGGTTTAAGTATTTAAAAACAATATATACTGCCCATGGATATCATTTTTTAAAAGGTGGTTCAAAGTTAGGATGGATAATGTATTATCCCATAGAAAAGATAATGGCCAAGCTTACAGATACTACTATTAATATTAATTCTGAAGATTATGAAATAACTAAAAATAAGTTAAAGCCAAAGAATTGTTATTTATTAAATGGTGTAGGTTTAGATTTAAATCAATATAAGAAATTATCAAAAGAAGAAATAGTAAATAAGAAAAAAGAGCTTGGTTTAAAAGAAAGTGATTTTGTTATTTTAATGATAGCAGAACTTAATGAAAACAAAAATCAAATACAACTTATTAAAGCAATGGAAGTCTTAAAGGATAAATATCCTGAAATAAAATCCATATGTGTAGGTGAAGGAGATAAACTTTTAGAATTACAAGATGAAGTTAAAAATAGAGGACTAAAAGATAAAGTTATATTCCTTGGTTTTAGAAATGATATTAATGAACTAATTAATATATGTAATATAGGAGTACTTCTTTCATATAGAGAAGGACTACCAAGAAATTTAATGGAGCTTATGGCATGTGGTAAAAAAGTAATTGCTACTAATATAAGAGGCTGTAGAGATATTGTGGTAGATGAAACCGTTGGTGAATTAGTGGAAGTAGGAGACTATGAAGCTACAGCAAAAGCCATAGAAGAAGAATACCTATATGGAAATAACGAGTTTATAGTTTCTAAAGAAATTGAAAAGTATGATGTTAAGACTATTAACGAAGGATTAAGGCTTATATATAGGGAGTTAGAAGAAGGAGGTTATTATCATAAAGAGGGTTATGCATATTCTGCCAATGAATAAAATGAGTGGGGCAGAAAAAATGGCATTATTAATATGCAGCAATTTTAAGGAGTATGAACCTATAGTAATTTGTGGAGGAGATACTTTAAAAAAGGTATTTAATAATAATAGTATAGACAGTTATTCATTAAGTTTTTCTAAAACAAAAATGTTTAAAACATTAAGTTCTATGAAAAAAATAATTAAGCAAAATGATGTAAATATACTTCATTGTCATGATAATACTGCATCTTTATACGGATACTTAGTTAAAAAATTATATAAGTTAGATGTAAAGGTAATTTCACATATTCATAATTGTTATCCATTTTTAAAAGAGGAAGGAATAAATAAAAAGATAGATAAATTATTAAGACCTAAATATGATTTTAATATTACTTGTGGAAGTAAGGTATATGATTTTTATAAAAAGCATGCTGATTATTTTCAGGAAAGTAAATATGCTAAATTATCAAATGCTATGGATATAGAAGGAATTACTAAAGTAGATGATATAGAAATTGAAAAAGTAATTAAGCAATATGATATACCAAAAGATAAAAAAATACTTGGATTTATTGGTCGTTTATCAGAACAAAAAGGTATACTACCATTTATAAATGAATTTGCTAAACAAAAAGATAATTTTAAAGACTGCAAAGTATTGTTGGTGGGAGATGGAGATCAAGAAGAAAAAGTAAAAGCTTTATTAAAAGATTTAGATATTGAGGATATGTTTATACTGACAGGATTTCAAGAAGATGTATATAAATTTTATCCAATTATAGATGTTTTCTTTTTACCATCACTTTATGAAGGATTGCCTATGGTTCTATTAGAAGCTATGGCCTTTAAGAAACCAATAGTATCTATGGATGTTGGAAGTATAAATGAAATAATAAATATTGATACTGGAGCATTAATAAATAAAGGTGCCTATAAAGAGCTTATAAAAAAGCTAGAGAAAGTGAAAGATGATAAAGTAGTAGCTGATAAATATGCAATAAATGGCTATAATTTTATAAAAAATAAATATGACATAAAAACTTATGTCAATAAACTAGAGAAGATATATAAAAGCGTTTAATGGAGGAGTTATGAATCATAGTAAACCATTATGTATATTGAAGGTTTCAGAAGTACCATTGCACTTATATCAACTTATTTCAGGTTTTATGATGCTTAAAAACCAAGGAATAATAGATTTAAAAATAGAGGAATCAGAGAAAAAAATACCATATAACATGATGGAGGTTAATGTAAATAATCAATTAAGAGTGTTATATGATGCCAATGATGGATATGATAATTTAATAAAAAATGGAGATAGATTTGAAGATTTTTATGATAAGTTATTAAAGGAATACGATATATGTTTTAAAAGAAGTTTTAGTAAAGAATATAATAAAAAATTAACTTGGGGGAATAAAATAAAACCTTTAGGTTTGAATTATATGGTAACTATAAAGAAAAATTGGGCGCATAATATATACAAATTAGATCCGAAAGCTGAAAAAATAAAAAAGATAATAAGAAAGTTTCCATTTTCAATGTATTATAACAATAAATATCTAGTGGAAACATTTGAAGAAAAGCCTGTTTTTAATGCAAATCCTAAGATTTTATTTATAGCACGACTTTGGAATCCAGAAGGAGAAGAACTTTCAGGATTGCCACAAAGTAAAATTGATGAGAGAAAAGAGATAAATGAAATAAGAATAAAATGTATAGAAGCATGTAAAAAAGAATTTGGTGATAATTTTATAGGGGGAATTACTCCAAGTGAATATGCAAGAAAAAAATGTAATCATTTGATAATAAATGACAAGAAAATAACTAATAGAGATGGATATTTAAAAGTAATGAAAAATTGTGATATATGTATCGCAACAACTGGTTTGCATGAGTCAATTGGTTGGAAGTTTGGAGAGTATGTTGCAGCATCAAAGGCAATAATTACAGAAAAATTACATTACGAATTACCAGGCAAATTTAGAAAAAACATAAATTATCTAGAATTTGATACTGTAGAGAGTTGCATAAATAATATTTATAAATTAATTAATGATAAAGATAAAAGGTATAGAATGATGAAAAATAATTATGAATATTATAAAAAATATGTGAAACCAGATAAATTAATTTTAAATACATTAAAGGAATGTATAGAAATTATTGAAAGTAAAAAGTTGACGGAGGAATAATCATGAAAACATTAACTATATTTACGCCAACGTATAATAGAGCATATGTTTTAGGAAAATGTTATGAAAGTTTAAAAAGACAAACTGTAAAGGACTTTATTTGGCTAATTGTTGATGATGGTTCCAGTGACAACACTAAAGAGTTGGTTAGTTCATGGATTGAAGAAAAAATATTAGAAATTAAATATATTTATCAAGAAAACCAAGGAATGCATGGAGCTCACAATACTGCTTATGAAAATATAGATACAGAATTAAATGTATGTATTGATTCAGATGATCGTCTTTCAGAGAATGCAATAGAGAAAATCATTGATTTTTGGAATGAAAATGGAAGTGAAAAATATGCAGGAATTATTGGCTTGGATGATGATTTGGATGGAAATATTATAGGAGAAAAATTTCTAGAAAATTTGAAAGAAACTACCTTGTCTGGTTACTACAGAAATGGAGGAAAAGGCGATAAAAAGCTTGTATATCGTACAAGTGTAATGAAGCAATACCCTCCATATCCAGTATTTGAAGGAGAAAGATATGTTTCATTAGGATATAAATATTTATTATGTGATCAAGATTATAAATTACTGGTTTTAAACGATGTGCTTTGTGATGTAGAATATCAATTAGATGGATCAAGCTACAATATGCTACGTCAATATTATAATAATCCAAAAGGGTTTGCATTTATTCGTAAGATTGATATGAGATATAATAAAACATGGAAGGAAAATTTAAAAACATGTATTCATTATGTTTCATAGCACATAATAAGCATTTTATTAAGGAATCTCCGAAAAAGGGAATGACAATATTAGCAATTCCAGCAGGAATTTTGTTGACAGGATATATTAAACATAATGTGAGAAAATAGAAGTAGGTGATATAAATGACAGTATGGTGGATAACTTTGGCATCGTCTTATCTATTATGTCTGGTAGCAGGGATGAATGCAAAGACAGTATATTCAAATGGACATTATACAAAAAAATATAATAAATTCTTTTCTTTTATGTCAGTAGCAATATTAGTTCTTGTTGCAGGACTAAGAAGTGGAATAGGAGATACACCCACATATATACAAGGATATAAAACGGATGCTCCTTCAACAATAGCAGGATCGATTAAACTCCTGTTTAGTGGAAAAAAGGATGC